>Ga0180009_10000828_pt1 | contig 39929 bp, 31 predicted proteins | sample OS_PC_MetaG_FD_123537 | JGI IMG/M metagenome (GOLD analysis project Ga0180009, IMG submission 123537) | Groundwater microbial communities from the Aspo Hard Rock Laboratory (HRL) deep subsurface site, Sweden - OS_PC_MetaG | ecosystem: Environmental > Aquatic > Deep subsurface > Groundwater... | reverse complement strand
TACCATGCCCAGTCAGACAATCAAGGAAGCAAAAAACCCGATGGATTTATGATGCAACCATCGGCGGCCATTAGCTCGTTTGCCGTCATTCTTCAATGATTGTTCTGTGGCGGCTTCTGGCCGTGAGCGGTCAGTTTTGAAAGAGTCGTTTTGCTGTTTTTTGTGCCTTTTTACTAGGATGGCGCCAACCTCCAGAACAAATTGATCGCCTTCAGCGACTTGGCTTACAACTCAACGATACAAAGAATTTTCCGTACCAGCGTGATGTTGTAGCCGCGCTGATAGCTGGACAATATCCTCGGGTGACGCGGTGTGATGAATTCGCCCGTGCAGACAAATACTCAGGTCTGTTAATACCTAAAAGAGCAGACTTGTTTTCTAAATGTGTGTCCCATAAACGGTTTTTTGTTACTTGGCTCGTAATGTGCGCCCTTGAAAAACTAAGACTATGATCTACATATAAAACATAAATCATCATTATGAATCATATATAAACCATTTCTTGCTTGCCGAAGCGTTTGGGAACTGCTAATGTGATTCGCATGCCGATCACGAGGCAACCCTGCGATCCATTTATGTACCAAAAGTTAAACCATGGCCAAAGTATCGGCACGCTCCTATTCCCGCTATAGCCGTGAAGCGATGACGCTTCTGGGCAAGCTCATCCGTGCCGCAAGAATAGAACGCGAGATGACCGCACAAGAGGTTGCCGAACGCGCCGGTATCTCGCGCGGACTTTTGCAGCGCATAGAAAAAGGGGATCCCAAGTGCGAACTCGGGGCAACTTTTGAAGTCGCCGCCCTAGTCGGCGTCAAACTTTTTGATATCGAAGCGACGACGCTCAATGGGCATATTCGTCAAACAGAAGACAAGCTCGCGCTTCTCCCGAAGTCTGTGCGGAAGAAAGTAAAAGTCGTTGACGATGACTTCTAACAACGCCGATAAAGAAGCCTATGTCTGGATCTGGTTGCCTGGGGCAATCGAACCGGTCGTCGCGGGCAAGCTTGAAGCCGACGATCAGGGCAATATTCATTTCAACTACGGCAAAAGCTATCTGGAGCGCGTCAAGGATACGCCCCCGGCCATTCCCATCTACCTGCCGGAGCTACCGCTCAAGAAAGGAATATTGCCGCTACCGGATGGGCTGAGCATGCCCGGCTGTATCCGTGATGCCGCCCCGGACGCATGGGGACGGCGCGTCATCATCAACAAAAAGCTTGGACGGAAAGGCAAAGATACGGATACCGATGCGCTTGGCGAACTGACCTATTTACTGGAATCGGGCTCTGATCGTATCGGCGCTCTGGATTTCCAGCGCTCGCCAAGTGAATACATCCCCCGCTCCGCAAGAAATGTCCCGCTGGAAGAATTGCTTAAATCCGCCGAACGAGTCGAGCAAGGTATTCCGCTCACGCCGGAGCTGGATCAAGCGCTATTCCATGGAAGCTCTATCGGTGGCGCACGCCCCAAGGCCTTGATCGAAGACCAAGGAACAAAATACATCGCCAAATTTTCATCGAGTTCCGACCTCTACAGCGTCGTAAAGGCTGAATTCATCGCCATGCGGCTTGCGGTCGCAGCCGGGGTGAAAGCCGCCCCCGTAAAGCTTGTTCAAGCCGCAAACAAGGACATCCTTCTGATCGAACGGTTTGATCGCGAAAAAACCGCCCATGGCTGGACGCGCAAAGCCATGGTGTCCGCCTTAACGCTGTTTGGCCTCGATGACATGATGGCCCGTTACGCAAGCTATGAAACGTTTGCAGAAATCATACGGCATCGCTTCGACAGCCCCAAAAAAACGCTCGAAGGTAAGCGTCCAACCACTCCACCTATTCACGACTTCTAAATCATGATCTACTCGGGGTGGCCGAACGGCAGTAGTTCGTCGATTCGGCTGTTGGGCCAGGAGGGTAGTTTTTCCAGGGTTTCGTTTAACCAAGCGGCCGGATCGAGGCCATTTAATTTGGCGGTGCCGAGCAGGGTTTGAATCACGGCGGCCCGTTGACCGGCGCGCTCGGATCCCGCGAACAGCCAGTTTTTTTTGCCCAGGGCAATCGGTCGAATGGCGTTTTCCACCGGGTTGTTGTCGATCGGTAAATCGCCGGTTTCAGCGTAACGCGACAGGGCCGGCCAGCGTTTCAACGTGTAATCAATGGCTTTGGCGGTTGCGGTATTCGGCGCGGTGCGTAACCGGGTTTGACACAGCCAGTCGCGTAAGTCCGTCAGTGCCGGTAGGCTTTTTTCGGCCCGAAGCGCTTGGCGCTCTCGAGATGTCAGTTCCCGCGCGTCGGCTTCGACCGCATACAAGTCCGCGATACGGTTTAGCGCCTCATGTGCGATCGGACTCTGATTGGCCTGATACAGATCGAAGAATTTCCGCCGCGCATGCGCCCAGCACGCCAGTTCGACGCACGGTTCGAGTAGGCAGGACGATTCGGGATGCGCACGCGCCGTCGCAAACAGGGCTTTGTAACCACTGTAGTCGTCGACCAGCAATTGACCGTGCCAGTCTTGCAGAAACTGCCCGGCATGCCGGCCACTCCGGCCGGCTTGGTAGTCGAAGACGATGATCTTGGGGCCAGGTTGCAAGTCGTTGCTGCGATAAGCCCATAGATAGGCTTTCTTGGTTTTGCCGTTACCGGGATCCAGTTGCGGGACCGGGGTTTCGTCGGCATGCAGGCTGTCGCGCTGCAATAAATGCCAGGTTAAACGATCGGCCAAGGGCTCTAGGGCAACGCCGAGGCGACCGACCCAATCGGCCAGTGTCGAGCGGGACAAGACCACGCCGCTGCGAGCGGCGATTTGTTCCAGTCGGTACAGCGGTAAGTGATCAAGGAATTTGCCGATCAGCACCCAAGTCAGCAAACCGACCGCCGCCATGCCGCCATCGATGACGGCCGGCGGCACCGGTACGGCTTGAATGGTTTCACAGGCCCGGCAGGCATATTGCGGACGGATATGGCGACGCACGAAGAATTTAGCCGGCTCGACATCCAGTTGTTCGGTGACGTCTTCGCCGATCTTGACCAAGTCTTTCCCACACTTCCCACAGGTGCAGGATTCGGGGTCGTGACGATGCTCGATGCGCGGCAAATGAGGCGGTAAAGGTTGGCGACCAGCACGGGGGCGTTTGGGGCGAATGACCGTTTCACATGGACTGTCATCCTGTAGCTGCTCGACTTCGGCTTCGATGGCCGAGATGTCGGTGTTCCAGGTTTCCTCGAACACATCGCGCTGCAGCGGCGCCAGGGCTTCGCTCTTGGTGCTGAAGCGGATACGCTTGTAATAAGCCAGTTCGTGCGTCAGCGCGGCGATTTTGATGTCTTTGGCCTGCAGACTGCTGTCCTTCGTTTGCAGAAGACGCTGCTGATCAGCAATGGTTTGCGCATCCTGCGCGGCTTGCTCGATCAGCGCCTGAATCATCGCCGCGAATTGCGTTTTCGCGGCGGGTTCCAGGTTTAATTGATCGAGTTCGGCCAGTGGATTCATGGGGCGCATTATACCATCTAAATCCTCTGTACACCTTGATTTTATTGGGCTTTAACCACTTTTTAAGAGGCTTTTCAAAACCGGCTTTCACACCTGCCAGTGGTCCGGCAGTTTGGCCGATAAGCGCTGCCAATCGACGCCGGCAATCAGCCATTGCCATTGTGCGTGACTGAGCGCAAACACGGTTTCGGAGGCCTTGGGCCAGATGAACGAACCTTGATGCAAGCGCCGCTGGCACAGCCAAACGCCATTGCCGTCCCACAGCAACACTTTCAAACGATTACCGGCGCGATTGCGAAAAATAAACGCCGAACCGGCGCACGGTGACTGTGCCAAGCGCTGCTGCACGATCGCCGACAAGCCATCGATGCCGCGCCTCATGTCGACCGGTTCGACCGCCAGCCAGATCTGCGCAGGACTCTCAATCAGGCTAGACATTGCAGCAACTCCCCCAGCCAATGCGGCGATACAGTCCCCGGGATTTCCAAAACATGGCCTTGTGGCCAACGCAACGACAATGATCCCGAGACTGTCGGCTCCGGTTGCAACCGGACCGGTATCAATGAGGGCGCGTCCGCTTCCGACGCTTGCCGAGCCAATCGGCACCAGCGGGTAAAGGTTTTATAGCTTAAACCAGCCTGACGGCAATATGCCGACTTGGTCAGCCCGCTGTCTTGCCAGGCTTCTATATGGTGTTTGTGTCTCTCTGATAATGCCATGTGCTCTCCTCGTGGAAAAACTCTGAGGATAACAACGGCGGGGAAAGTTTTTTAGATGGTGGCGCTGGACGCTTACGCTCGAAGAGCTTTTTTCTCGTCTCGTCTTTAACATCTTGTGCGGCAATACCGATGACCACGCACGCAATCACGCGGCCTTTTGGAACGGCAAAACACTCAGTCTGACGCCCGCTTACGATATTTGCCCGCAAAATCGTACAGGCAATGAAGCCTCACAAGCCATGCTCATTTCCGGGAACAACAATCTGAGCAAACTCCAGTCGTGCCTTGCAGCAGCACCCCACTTCCAACTCTCGGAGGATGAAGCGAAAGCCATTTTCGATAGGCAACGCGAAGCAATAGAAGTGAATTGGGACAACGTGTGCAATGAGGCCAAGCTCAGTGAGATTGATCGAAAACTGTTTTGGCAACGGCAGTTTCTGAACCCTTCAGTGTTTGAAGTGTAATGCTCATTCATTCGTCGGTTTTTGATGCTCAATCCTTTGACAACCGCCTGGGTAGCGACACTTGGAATATTGCTCATCAAATGAACCGATCATTTTGTGGCTCATATTTTTAAATTGATGAGCCACAAGTCTTGTTGTATTGAATCCGTGAGCCTCAAAACATTCCCTTAACTGTTCCAGTTGCGGCAGGCCGGCCGCGATCATAAAACGCTTGATTGAATCATGGGTCCTATACGTCGAGGACGATCGGTTGATGTCTGAGACAGAATCTTTCATCATGCAGGCTGGCGTTGACATAGGTCGTTTCACCCTGCTTCAACACGCCATGACATTCATGTATGTGGCCAAAAACATGAATTTTTGGCCGAACGCGTTGAATAGCGACAGCCAACGCTTCGCAGCCGACATGCTCACCAAACACCTCATCCAAAATACCATAGGGCGGCGTATGAGTTATCAATACGTCGGTATTACTCGGAATGCCATCCCAAATCTCGGCTAACCTAGGACCGCGCGGTAGATTGAACGCCCAATCACAAAACTCCGGCTGCCAGGGCGATCCCCAAAAGTTCACGCCATTGATTTCAATGCCTGCGTCTTCAAGATAAATGGCGTTTTTGAGCAGATTTATTGCCGCGCCCTTCCCCACTATTTCAAACGGCCAGTCATGATTTCCGGCAATCACGAGTTTGCACCGATGCGGCAGCGTACCTAACCATTCGTCGAAACGTTTGACCTCGGCTAGCCTTCCTTCTAAACAGATATCGCCGGCGACGATCAGCACATCGCCGTCCGGAACCGACACTGTTTGCTGCGCATCGTGCAGGTCTGACAGGCAAACCAGGCGTAAAGCGGGTTTATTTTGATTGTCGATCGGTGCCATTGCCTCTCCTTATGTCTTGTTGCTAGACATATTAACCTAAAAACGATCTTCCGCAAACATTTATGAACTGCTCTTGTCATCGCATGAAATCTAGCAGCAACTCATTGACAGAAAATGCGATTGGCGCTGGGCTCTGAGGAGGTTTCCGTTCGATGCGCAATTCCTTCCCTGCCGCAATTATGATGCCCCACTGATCCGGGTAACTTTTTCGAGAACCTTTGGCCGCTTTGATCAAGGCCGATTCTTGGGCAATCAGCCAAACTCTTTCATTCGAAAGGTGGTCTTCTTGTTCTCGATCAACCGCCTCTTCTACCTCAATTACAATAAACGCCACATCGACGATCCGATGCTCATTGAACACGACCATGATGGCATCGTAACCATAGCTCTTTTGACGTTCGCTGAGTGGATTAAAAACCCGCAAGACCGCTCCACTTTCGTAGCCCAATTCAACAGGATCGATCGCTTCAAGACGACGCAAAACATTGTGTTTGAATGATAACTCTTGCTTATACAGATTCTTTTCGTCTAAAACAGGACGCTGGGTACCCCGCCCTCTCGCGGTTTGACCTTCCGGCATGGCCTCACGGTAAATCTGCCAGGTTTTGAGGAGTTGCGGGCGTTTGATTTTTTTTTGGTACAGCGCTTCAGCCAAGCCGTTGAAATCGTTCTCAGTCGCAACACGATTGATTTTTTCCAACAATTCGAGAGAATCTGCGTTAATGCCTTCCGGAATATCCAGCGGCGTCTTTACGTTTTCCCATCCACCCGTTTGCAATTCGACGGCAAAACGCCCAACCCTTAAGTAACGCCAAAGCACTGAAATCCGCACCCCCTCATTCTCGGCACGGGTCTTCAGCCAATCACTAAAACTTTTGGCCTTTTGTTCTCGCCAAGATTGCTTGTCCTGGGTATCAATCAGATATACGGCTTCTTGACGCCAGTTGAAGTTGCGGAGCTTAGACATGAAACGTGAGCAAATTCATGAACATTACGAGAGCATGGAAGGTTGAATTCAATCCCTGAAGAATCGAATATTCTTAGCCGCGAAAAAATAGGCGTAGACAACATAGGAAAAAAACAAACTGGCAATAATCAACAGCAACGGTACAAAAAATACGATTAATCCTTCAACCCATATCACCACGAAAAAATAAGAAAAATTGGGCTGCAAACTCGTTAAATCAAACGTGGTTTTATTCATTTATATGGCGTCCTCTATTCGGAATCGTTTCCAATCATTGCCAACGTTTCGGCATCCTGATCTATTTCCAACGTCTCCACACCGTGCAGTTTGTTCTCGTATGACCAACTGTTTTGGCCCTCGTCACGCCGGTTTAGAACCAAATTATCTTCCCCACAAAAGGTGGGAAGGATAATCTGATCAGATAAACAATGCGTTAGATGGGATTCTGGTAACTTGAACACCGATTCTGGAAAATCCGGAAAAGTGTTCAACTTGAATCAGAATGAGTGTTCAGGTTGGGTCGGAATATGCATGTTTTACGCATTCGTATAAAGATGAACTCATTCAATGTCACATGTGTAATTGGAGCACATCCAAAGCATATCCTTGTAATACCTTTAATTGAGGAAGAATATTATATCTCTCTGACAACTCAGATTCCCTGTGAGCTTGAGACAAGCACTCACTAAATTTGAGTTCGCTGATAAATTCTTCATCAATCGGTATATGCAACTTCTCTGGTTCGCAAAATATACCCTGCACGATTTTTTTTAACGATTCAACATTAACTGCGCCGGTAAAACTGATTGCAAGGTTATCGGACACAACTTTTAACGCTTCCGTATCCAGAGCTGCTGCCAAAGCAGCATTAATTAACTTACCTGCGAATGTCCACCAGACTATATAGTCTGGTGCATAAGAAACTAAGAATGTTTTGCCCGGCTCTACCCAATCATATTCTTCACGTAACTCTCCCAATAGAGCTATTGCTCGTTGGGAAAAATTAACCGGAAATCCTTCCCTTGCCAAAACACGTGGTATTGCTTGGCATAAATCAAAGTGGAAGGGCTGTCCCGAACTGAGCCACTGCGACCTGCCTTTCAACTCTGTAGGTTCAACGTAGGCTTTTCGGCGTGGCCAGTCGATATAATTAGTCTTCCAGGATCTACCTCCCAACGTGAGCACGCATGGGGAGTTTTCTTTCAAGGCGAAAGTGGTTTGATGAACCTCCCCAAGTTCTTGTCTTCCATGAAATACTTTGACCAAAGGTGGCGCCAGAAAAACAGAAAACAGCTCCATAAAGTTCTTCCTACCAAACTGCCTCTCACCAGAGTCACCAATACTTAAGATCCCTTGATCAGAGTGGAGAATTCCAACATCACACATGTACTGAATTAATTGGCTTAATTGATTTGGTGGTAAATGCGACAGCCCAGGTAATCGTCCAATCCAATTTGGCCAATCATTAAAAGTAATGCCCCCTTCCTGCAAGGCTAGAGCCATTATTTGTTGTGCGAATATCTGTAAAGGAAGTGGAGGAGGAATAATGGGCTCAACATAACCTTCAGACCAAAGCTGCATCAGTGCTGCAGTTTGCAGGAATGCTTCTCTTTTAGTAGCCAAAAACAGGCAATTTCTTGAGGTTCCGGAGCGTCGTCCTGTGCGGCCTATACGTTGTAGAAACGATGCTACAGTTGCTGGAGCATCAATTTGGATTACCCTATCCAGATCGCCTACATCAATACCTAGTTCCAACGTGCTTGTCGCCACAATGACGCAATCATTTCCTTGGCTGAACGCCTGTTCTGCAGCTTTACGTTCTTCCAGACTCAAACAGCTGTGGGAAACAAATGTCTCTACCGCCATGCTGCGCAACAAGACCGCCAGCTCCTCCACACGCGCCCGGCTATCACAGAAGACAAGTCTTTTTTCACCACGATGCAATCGGGAAATGACAATTGCGGCATTTTCCAAGCTTCCTACCCAGTCAATTTCAACCACAGGTTTAACTGTGCTTTCAACCGGGGGATTTATAACGCTACGAGGGTTTAAGCATCCAGCAGTCAACCAGTCACATAGCACTCCAGGGTTTCCCACAGTAGCGGACAATCCAAGTCGTTGCATTTCCCGTCGTGATAGATAGCTGAGCCTTTCAAGCAAATATATTAGGTGCCAGCCCCGATCATCGCCTGCAAAAGCATGTACTTCATCAATAATGACGCATTGCAAATTACCCAGTAACTGCCGATGATCAATCCGAGTTGATACCAGCATTACTTCCAGAGATTCCGGCGTAGTTAGCAGAAGATCTGGTGGGTCGGCACTCAGTTTGCTTTTTTGTGAGGGGCTTATATCGCCATGCCATAAACCTACTCTGCGACCCAACAGGCTGCCATAATAACTGAGGCGAGATTCCAAGTTATTTAGCAATGCCTTAATAGGGCAAATGTACAAAACACTCAACCCTTGCAAGTTTTCAGTTAGCATTCGGGAAAATATTGGAAATGCAGCAGCCTCCGTTTTACCTCCAGCAGTCGGAGCTAAAAGGATAGCGTGTTCTCCATTCAGAATGGGGTCAATAGTCGCTTCTTGTAATGGGCGTAAAGATGACCAACCTAGACTATTGACTATGTGATATTGGAGTGCGGGATGTAGTCGCTCAAATGAGCTCATAAATCCAACTCAATATCATCGACACTACTTGCATATTTCGCAGCTCGTTCAGCAGCGTTCAATTCAGTGTCACTTATTGTCAGAGCATAGTGCAGCCTTGGAGCAAAATCATCAAACTGGTCCACTCTATCTAAAACATCGCCAACTAGTTTTTTAAGAAAAACCCGGGGAGCTATGCCTACTTTTCCCCCGAGATTTCCGGTGACAGCTCGAGCCAAATCTTCGACATAGGCATCATCAACCAAGTTGCCAATCCGGGATGTGCGTTTGGAATCAGCATAGAGGTTTCGCACCTTACAACCAACCTCGGTAAGAGATTCAACATTAAATCCATTGAGCCTTATCTGCACCGCCCTTGGATTATCAAATCGTGCATCAGTTGCGAAATCCACAGCCAAACGTTGCGCTAAAGGGGCAAGACGCTGTATGCCCATTGGGCCATCAAAGAATGCAGGCGTTCCAGTAATGACCAAATACAATCCTGGAAAACGTCCACTGTCGATTTCATCCATGAGCTGACGGAGAGCATTCAGGCTTTTATCACGAACATCACTACGCATTCGTTGTAGCGTTTCAACTTCGTCGAACACCAGAAGTAGGCCGGGGTGGCCAGAATCCTTCAAAATGGTTAATACACCTTGAAGAAAACTTAGCGCCCCAAAATGATCAATGTCGCCTTTGATTTTGGCATAACGTTTGATTTCAGCAGCAATATTAGGCTGACCTGCCATCCAGGCTAAAAGGCCGTCAGCAATGTCTTCCTGGCCATCCAGTAAGGCACGACGGTAGGCGCGTAAAGTTAATGAAAATGCGGGAGCAGTTTTAACAACTTCGCCTAAACGTTTCTCCATCAGCGCATCAGTGGCACTAACAAGCGCTTCTGCATCGCTTGGGTCAATATCGCCTTGGGAGATAACATCCTCTTCCAGAGTATAAAACCAGGCTTCAATAATATTGCGGAAAGCACCAGAGGGAGAGTCTGAAGTAGTCAGGCGTTCCATCAACCTACGATATACCGTCTCCAGACGATATAAGGGAGTTTCGGTTTCCGATATCTGTACTTCTGCACAGGCAAATCCTATCTGCTGCGCACGTTCGCGTAACCATCGTGTAACGAATGTCTTACCGCTACCATATTCGCCGCGAATGGCCTTGAATTGCCCACTGCCGCGTGCAACTTTTCCTAGCTCTTCATTAAACGTATCGCTAAATTTATCTAATCCAACTGCAAGAGCATCCAGACCATATTGTGGTACGGTGCCACGTCGCAACGCGTCAATAATATCTTCCTTGCGTTGGCTACTGATGGTCATAATTCAAATTGCTTCTTTAAGGATTCTATATTGAGTTTTACCGTTTTTGCAGCCCTGTCAATGGATAATACTGGGTAGCCATCTACATTCAGTATTTTCTGCACCCCGGCAAGAAATCCGTTGATCCTGATGGCTGGAATTCCAAGTTCTTGGACTATCGCTGCCAGCATTTGCTGACCATCCCGTTTATCAAGAAATTGCAGCAAAGTCCTTAGTTGATCGTCAGTTATGACAACGCGACCTAAGCGCGATTTCATTTGCTCGTAGAGTGAGGAACTCAGCAAGCCGCTAATCCATGCGGCCTCAGTGTGGTTGGACTGGGCCGTTGTGGGGGGATGTTCAAATAGGTCTAGAGTCAAATTGTCCTGCTTAACCTTTTTCGCTGCTGTCGGAGCCGCGGTAGTTACCGATATCGATTGAAAATTGTCAGCTTCACTTGTCTCCAATCTCCACCATGTAGGTTCTTGGCGGGGTACTTCATGCCAGCCTTCAACTTCTTTGGTATCACCGGCGTTACGAAAAACTCCAAAAGGAATAATTACCTCCTGTAAGCTACCTCCGCCGTGGTAACCCATTTTTTTACTTGTATAACGGACTTTTTCAGACCAAGGTAAAACCACCTGCTGCGAGGTTTGAACGACCCTAGACCCAGTTACCAATATTTCATCCTCAGCAACATCTTCTATTGCTTGCTTAAAGCGCTCACCCTCATTCGCACTTTTGCGGTAAGTCATGTCATGATCTAAAACATGTCCGTGGTCACTAGTGAAAATAACCAGGCGTTCCGATTCCTTGGCAGCTTCAAGCACCTGTCGAAGTAAACTAATCGACTCTATATTCCAATTGACTGATAATTGAGCGCCACTACTCAATTGATCGTCAATGGCATTGATGACCGCTCCAACAACTTTATAGTCGGGTCTAGCAATGATTTCCCTGACCTTACCAGACAATCCACCACTTCCGGTTTCATAAAGATCCGCTTTATGAAAAAGGGTTGGAGGGAACTTGGGTGATGTTTGTGATTTCAGGTTTTGATGTGCCGTAAAAGCATTTTTCTCATCAACACTGGTGCCTTCACCAATTTTCCCAGCCAGCAGAGAATACCTGCTCACTTTGGTGACACTAGGTAGGGCAGCCAACAGACATTCTGGGCCGTTGCCAGCATCGCGATGCAACTCGACCCAATGATTATGATTAAGGTCATCCACAAGCTCATGATAAACAGCCTGGCTCATACCATCCAGAACCAGAAGTAAAACAGGATGGTTTTTGGCAAGGGGTGTAATCAAGTTATCCAGAGCAGCTTCAACCGGCCATATTCCACCATCCAGACGATCACCACGAGCAATTACAGGCAAATGATAGGAAAACTCCTTGTTAAGTGACTCTCTGTATTCCGTTATTTTTTTAGTCAGCGACCGATACGCTTGGCTGAGTTGTTCGTTCTCATCTCCTGCCCATATTTTACTTCGCGCCCAATCCAGGAAACTGCCATTCTCAACATAGTTACGAATTACTCCGGCAGTTCCATTAGAATTGGATTTGCTCAGTAGTAAGTATGTGCATATACGTAACGCCTGCTCAGCCGTTCTTACTTGCTCCTTGCGAATTCTGGTGAGTTGATGGCGCTGTAATAACTCGAGACCATCCACTGCAGGTTGAATTGATTTTCCATTAATAGCCTGCTTAAGATTTTTGGCAAACTGTTCCAGCCTCATACCAAAAGCGGCTGGCAATAGGTCAGAGTTGATGGCGAGCAGTGAAATATCCAAGCTTGCAAGAATCTGTTCAGCATGGGTGAACGCCTTGTTGAGAGCTACCCGGTGAACCTGTTGTTTTAACAGACGCTGGGCAAATGCATTGGATTTTTCACCATAGATTTTGAGGATATGAGCATCAAGTCTGACGCCCGCAAGAAACCGTTCAGTAAATCTTCCACGAGTCTGATAAATATCCTGATCCTGGATATGATCATCGGTGTAAAGCAAAGAACAAACCAGGCCAATTGCCAACATGTCGTTTGAATGCCCTTGTTTCCATAGTAGTTCAATCAACGGAGTCAGTTCCTCCATCCTTGGCGTGAGCCAGTCCCCGAGATGTTCCTGAACCTTCTTGGGAAGAGTTGAAGCTGCTTTAGCTGAATCTGGCTTTAGAGACCACTCCAACAAAGATTCCAAATCAAGGGATGACTCCTGATAATCAAGCAAACTAAAGGATAAAGCCTCCCAGGCTTTATCAAAGTCCAGCACTTCACCAAACCTGACTTTTCCCTGATATCGAGAGTAAGCGCTCACCAATTGCTCTGCAATCCATCGGTATTCTTTGCCAGTAAGACGAGGATCAATATTTTTGACTCGCAACAGTTGTTGCAAGGTGCGCCATGGGCTGATGCGTTTGGGTTCGTTGCCCCATAATCGAGCCAAAACATCCTTGGCCAAGTGGGTTTCATCGAATGCGGACAATATCACCAAACGGGCATTGTCAGCTTTGTGTTGGGTTAATTGCTCTCGGATGGCAAGTTCAGAGATGCAATACACCAGATCAAACTGAATATTTTCAACCTCGATTGCCGCGTTATCCAAGCCAATCGGCTCTGGCCAGACCAAGGCAATACAGTCGGCATTGGCATCCTTACTCAGAATAGCTTGTATCTGCGTCTTTACTGGGCCAGGAACCATTGCTGCTTCCACCATTCTTTCACTCCTCACCCATAATGGTGTAGCTTATGTCGACGGTGACACCATCTTGAAGTTGTTCCTGAATCTCATTCAACAAGACTTTAGCCTCGTTAATCGCCAAACCTTTACGTACATCGCTCTTCACGACTTTTTTTCCTCGCGGCGGTAGCGGGGGCGTTGGTTCCGGTCCTGAAACCGGTTTTTCCCGGGTAATGATTGCGGTAGCATCCGTTTGAGCCTGCTTTAATGCAGCAGCCAGATTTATAACCAATTCGTCAGTGGCGACTGCATCCTCCACTGCTTTCTTGATTTTTTGGACTTCGATGGAGCCATTACTCCAAACGGTTTCCAATAATTTCCAATTATTGTCGGCAAGTGCATGGCTGACTCTTACAGCACTATTGATACTTTTAGCCAGTGCTTGCAGAGTGGTTATTGGCTTAATCTCTGACAAACTCTTAACCAATGCTGCGCCTTGCTGGGATTTAAGATTTTCCAGAACCTCTACAGCCAGTTTTGCATTTTTCAGCCGATTGTTGTCCAACGACAAGTTTAATGTGCGGTACTGATTGGTGAGATCGGCTTCCAGTGTTTTGCAATCTTCCAGATAGTGAACAACGGATTCAGTGACTTTTTTCTGTAAGTCATGTTGATTGTTTGCTGTTCTCAATGGGTTGGGAGTAAGGCCGAACAAAATGCCGGCGTTATCACAAGCTTGCTTCCACTGGGCTGGCTCAGCCAATTCCTGCTTGATCAGAGTCAATTCATCTCGGATGTCTTTCAAGGCAACATCGTTGTATGCGCCACCATACAGGAAATAACCATATTGCCCATGTTCGGCAAAAACCATGATCAACAGGTTTTGAACTTCTTTAAGTAGTCCTTTGGGTTTGGGTTGATCCATAGCCTCTCGCAGAACGGCAGCCGTGATGTCTCCTCCTTGTTTTGCCACTTCTCGGGCCAAGTGCTGAGGCCAATCCGATTTAAAAATGAAATGCCGTTCATGCATTTCACCTAGCTTGAGTGGTTGGGCAATTTGTCTCATCAAGGGACGTAACGAGCTATCAACCTCAATGCGTCCGTTTTCAGCGTGAATCGCCCGACGAAGTTCAGTAAAGACTTTCCCCAAATTGGTAATGGATACTTCACCATCAAATTCAGGGTGGTCTGGATACTGAAAGGATAGGGCTTGACCTAAAAGCTGGTTAAAAGCTTTCTCCATGGTTGTACCCTGCGGCAACCTCGGGGTAAAGCCAGGTTGTAAAGACATGATTTGGGATTGCAACAAATCATCATTGTCAAGGGAACCAGGTGAAGGAGTGGTTACCCCATACGCGCCCATCAGATGATCCTGAATTTGCTGACGCAACTGACTACGCTGGTTTTCCAATAGCGTACGGGCACTCGCACGATCTTGCGGGGTTAGATTTCGACTGTATCGAGTGTAACTATCTTCGCTTTTCAAAATCTCCTGAAGCACAACCAGCTTTCCCAGGCTCTTTTTGGCGCTTTCACTGAAAAAATAAGGTAGCCAACAAAGAGTTAGCGTCTGACCGCCTTGCTCCTCATAGTTTCGTACTACCGCTTGATCGTCTGTCGGCGAATAGTTTCCTGTATCAAACGGAAAGTCGATGATGACTTTCCACTCATCATCGCGTGCTTCAAAAACACGATTATCGGTAATTTCACGGATGTTCTGAAAAACGATCTCAACCCTGCGCTGAGTTCCTCGCCAGACAATTTCATGTTCCACAAAGAGTTGATTACTATCCCGAATACCAAACGCATCAAATACCATCTCTTTAATCAAACGACGCCGGTTACCGTCATTGTCGCTAATCCGGGCAAGTTCGATAATGCTTTCGGTATCCACCCCTGATAAAGCGATACCAATAACCGGTGTAGCATCGTCACCTGTAAACTTGATCTCACCAACTTGGCCAGCCCATTTTCGGCATTTCTGCAATACGGTTTGTACTTCCTTTCCAGGGATGGGTGATTTGATGGTTCCATGATTCAACGCAGCCAATTTGGTAGCGGTCAGCTGTTTGAAGCACTCAATTTCTGGCACCAACGCGGCCAATAGCAGGGTTTTCAGCAGACGTATGTCGTTATTGAATGCTTGCCGGCTCGCATCACCAGCAGGCAGGTCATTGAGGGTTGCAAAGCTCACCCGATGCTCAGCCTCCAGCATAGGTATCAGTTTACGTTCAAATAGGGTTTTGGCGTCATCAAAGTGCTTACGCATCTGTTCCGAGAATGGCTCAGCTTCAGAACCAATTACGTCATAAAGATCCCCAACAGGAATAACACAACCCAACTCCAGGGTTTCCCGTTGATCGACGAGCAGCATGAGCATGACCTTCAGCGCTGTGCGTTCACGCTGAAGTGCCGAAGACAAGGCTACCAGCGCCTGCACCAGTGCCGGGCTAAATGGATAGAGTTGCCGGAACATCTCCCTGTCGCCCTGGCTGGTAAGCAGTAGATTGAATGCCTCTTCACGCATTTTCTCTGTCTGGGCAAACGCCTGCTCGATTTGCATTCGTGCCGCCTCATCGATAGGACTTAGCAAACGTCGCTGGGCGATGACAGGCAGGTTGCGATCTTCGAGCGTAATGGTATGAAACCGGCCGTCCCAGTATTTCAGTGAGTCGCTCAGTATTTCCTGATCCACACCGTTATATTGGTCGCCCACAAATTCACGTAGATCGCGCTGACGGGCGATAAAGCTGACCAACGGTAAAGCTCTAGGTATGCCTGTTTCTACCAGTTTGACGACTTTCTGGATTTCTGTATTGATAAATTTCTGGTCAGACAAGCGGCTAGCCAGCCACAGAATCAACTCGTCCAGAAACAGAATAACAGCATCGTAACCGAGTGATTTGGCGTGCTGGGTCATTATCCGCAAGCCTTCGTCAAACTCGACATAATTGCCATGGCCCGTATTTGCCAATTTGCTGAACGCCTTGAATAGTGTTCCAACCAGATCAGCCACCAGTCGTGTCCGATCTTCGTCGCTGGCTTGTCCACTCACGACGGATTCAAAACTAACCGCATCCCAGCCGGAGGCAATATCACCCCAGTCATCGTCACTAGCAACCGAACTGCTGCCTGCATTCAGAGCTGCAAAAAATCCTGTATCACCAAGATTTTTACGCATCTCAGTGGCATCGGCAAACAAATGTTCACTTAGGTAGAAGCCTGGAATGGGAGCTTCAGGATGGAGTTTTGCAATGTGACGTGCGTATCCTCCTAAGACTCCGGATTCTAAATTGGCCGCGCCGATCATGTGATAGGGAATAAGCAGAATATTCTTGCTTTGCATCCAGTCATCATGTTTTGCAATAGCAGGAGCCAACTCAGCAATGGATCGTGCTTGGGTATTGCCTTGTAACAACAGGTGCAATACCGCCATGAAGTGCGATTTACCGCTACCAAAGCTGCCGTGCAGATAAGCTCCCTTATTGCGGTTTTGGTGACTGCTTACCGTACTTTTGATGAAACTCAGTGCATCTTCAAAGCATTTAGCCAACTGAGGTGTAACGACATAGTCTTTTAGCGTTTGCTCGATGGCGTCTGCTTCCAGACCGCTGGCTAAATTAAGTACAAAATCACCTCGCTGGACTTTCTCAGGGATATGAATCAGCTCTTTTATCAAGGTCATGATGGTCACTTTTACACTGTTTTACGACGACGGCCACCGCCGCGTTGGGTTGTTGGCGGTTCCCAGGTCAATAACTCGTCGCGGGAAAGTTGTAGCTGGCGTAGTTCTTCTAGCAGGAAGCCTTCGTAATAATCGCCTAAGCGCTCACCATACTCAGGGTCAATCTCGTTATGCCACTGTTTGAGCCATGGAATAAGTTCATCCAGGGCAACCAGCATGGGTTTTAATTGTTCCGCATGCCAACCGTCCCGTTCCTTGCGGTCGATGTACCAGACAGCAATCGCTTGCGCTCGTTGCAGGTGATTCAAACCTGCCCAACCGATAACCAGCGTATTGTCGCCTGATTTTTCGCAGTGGGGCAGGCTGAAAAACCGCTCCTTAGGTACGTCCAGCTTGCCCCGCAATGGCCAGTAGGAGGGTTTACGGAAATCGGCCGTTGCATATTGTGGAGTGAGTGGAATATCACCGATCTCTCTGGCTTTTAGAGCAACAGCTTGTTCCTTGCTGAGGAATTGTGGGTCTGCTTGATCCAGTTCGGTACGTGCGTCAATGGCATCTTCAGCCCGTTGTTTATCCCAGGTTTCCTGCCAGGCGCGGAATTTGAGCATGGCGTTGGGTTTATAGCGAGCAGCCGCCATTTGTGGAACGTTGTCCAGGTCTACCAGCCCGCTTACCAAGGTTTGAGCGTCGAAGGTATCCGTGCCAGTGTAGATTGTTGCCACCTGCTGGAAGGCGCTGTCATTGCGGACACGGTCTGCCAGTTGAGCGCAAGTCAGTAGCTCTGATGCATGGGTTTGTTGTTCCAAATAGTCCAACAGCCATTCTTGCAAGGCGCTACGTAATTCGTCTGAACGAGCAGAATGGTTAAAGAGGCCCTGACGACCTATCCATCGGCGTTTGTAATGTGGGTCTTCGATGATAGCCAAATCACTATTACTGCGGATGGCTTCAATTCTTTGTCGCCACTTTTCTTGCATATCAGCAGGCCATTGTGACGGTATAGTTGCAGGCACCTCAAAACCATCCTGATTGATACCTGTAGCGATCTCAAAAGGCCTCTGTCCAGCTTCTAAGGAAACGTCATGCCAGTTACTGATGTTCGCCAGCAAATCAGACTCGCATAGACCGTATGCATGATAGAGCGTCCAGTCTAGTTCCTCCTGAACAAAGATCAGTTGGGCGCGTAACCGAGATTTTTCATTAATGGCATTCTCCCAGTCAGTTTGGATAGAACTACCATCTTTTAGCGTCTTTTCTAGCACTTTCTCCGCAGACAACTCGCCTAGCTTTTGAGCGACAGCATCTGCCTTGGTCGCAAGCTGTATGATGCGATTGCGGGTAACTGGTTGCTCAAATGCTTCAGGAATGGGTAGTTTTTTGAGTGCGGTACCTGCAAATTGGTAAGGAACCTTCGACCTATCAGTGATACGAACACCATCCCCACCTGTCATCTGTTTTTGATGGCTTACCTGCTTCATCCAGAAGCCAGCAGTCGAACTATTTAGTAGCCCCAACATGGCTAGATGTTCAGTTTCTGTTGAACCTTGTGGTAACTTGATCACCGGCGCAGTACGATTAAATACTTTACCGCCACGATCCATCACAAAGTGGTTGTGACTTGCTACCTCTGCGAAAGCGATGGATTGAGTGATTTTAAATCTTTCAACTGGTATCTGGCCATATTCATACCAAGGTTTACCTACTTGTTTATAGGTTTGTCCGCCAAACACTTTTCGAGAGTAGAGATCTTCTCTGTATGGCCACATGAAACAGGCGGATGATTTAAAGTTATCAAGCCCTCGAGTCTTTAAATCTTCCTCATATGGAAAAATAACCTCTAAAGACGAAGAGTGACCCCAATCTCTTACTTCCTCGCCATTCCCAAATGGACGACGTTCAGCCTGATCAATATTTTGGCGGATTAGGACTGATCGATCTTGAACAAAAACCTCATCTTGTTTTGTAATACAGACAAAACCTATTGCCAGACTTAAGTCTCCTAATGACTTGTGAGCTGGCTGCTCTATCAATTCTTTTAATTCGGATGCTCCGCCACCGCCGATGCTCCAAGGGTGCTTGTTGTATACATGTCGTTCTTGGTCTACAACGCTTACATAGTCATTCTGGCTATTAGGTTTTTCTATCAATTCAACGATTGATCTCCACACTTCCCCATGAGCAGCATCAACTGGGGTACTGGGTTCACCGCGTATTCCTAACACAGCCCTCACTTGGTCAACTCTTGGCCGCTGGTTTCGTGCAAAAAGAATAACCGTTGGTGTGCCATGGCCTGGAATATAGGCTCCAGAAGTATCAATCACATGAGTGAGGTCTTTATGGGGTAGGTACTCTTGTATGAGCTTGGTACCAAACTCACGCTTCATGAAGCTATTGGTAGTAATCATGCCCATGTACCCAGCTGGTTGATTACCCTCTGGTGCAAGAGTCAGATCAAAAAAACGTTCAGTAAAAGGTACACCTAATGAGTATTGACGGTGACAAGTCGGGTATTTATCTCTGTAGGCTTGGTTCAAGGCTTTATCTCGAACCACGATATAAGGAGGATTACCGACAACAACGTGATATTGCTGTCCCAAGATTTTTTCCAGTTTGCCGCGATCTTCTACGTCAAACACATGAGCAATAGGATCGTTCAAGGCATCCATCTGAATACCTTGGCCATAAGATTCATGCCGCCGTCCGTGCAGTAAAGAGTCGCCCACCGCGAGATTGAAGTGGAAATCGGGCGCGTTATTGATTTTGTCACTGCCCGAAGCCTTCATCGCCGCGATCAACAATCGGAAGCGGGCAATGGCAATCGCATAGGGGTTAATGTCCACTCCGAAGATGGCATCCAATGTCCTCTGTGCCAATGCACGTGCATTGGTCGATGGCTCACGTTTGATCCAGTCGGTGAATAAGCGCTCAAAACTGGTGAGTAAAAAATGCCCGGAGCCACAGGTAGGATCAATCATCCGTAATCCTGGCAACCCGAACGTTTGTTTGGCTTTTTCCAGGGTGTAATCAAGGATGAAGCTTTCCACAAATTCCGGGGTCTGTAACAGTGCGTAACGTTTGCGCACAGACTCAGACAAGTCTTGATACAGATCGCCTAGAAAACGGGTATCCCAATTCGGATCAGTGAAATCATGCACGATGTCACCGGTCTCTGGGTTCAAAAGCTGAAAGAAATCAATGATGCTCTTTGCACCGTCCGCAGAAACAGGCAACTGCCACAACGGATTGTGACGGTGGTCCAGCAACTCACCCATAGCGGGCAATGATTCCAGTGCTTCAAATTGGCTTAGCAGGTATTCTCGTTCGGCGTGGGTTGGATGGTCGTTAAAATAAACCGTCAGCCTATCCTTGGCATGTTGCAATCGGGTTCCGGCTGGACCTGCAATGATGGGTTCAACCAGTAGGAAATTGTCTTCAAGGAAACGGATAAATACGCAGGTCAAAATCCACGCAACTGACGCTTGAGTGATTTGTGCCGCCCGCCAGTCAATGAAATGCTCCGCAGTACGCTGCGCCTTTTGTGCGTTTGCATATTCTTGTTTCAGATGCTCATCCAACTCTATTTGAGCTTGGCAATGCGACAGAATATCCTGCTCAATCTTGGGCAAAAGACGTTGAAGATCTTGTAAGAGTTGTTGGCGTTGAATCATGAATTATGGGTTCCTGTCATTGCTAGAGCAGAGGTTTGTTCAGTTGGCTGCGCATGTGTATTTTCTGATTGTTGTAGCAACCAGGTTCTAGGAATGCGGATGAATTCCTTGCTTCCAGCGCCACTCGGCAAGCTGACGCCATCAATAACCGCTCCGGCAGAAGCTACATCGTTAGCGATTAATAGTAATAAAGCCTGGGGCTGTTGGGTGGTCATTAGGTTTTGCCGTAATTCACCCAGCCAATCGTTGATTAGTCCATAGCGCGCAATCAACCCTGGTTCGGTGAGCAGCACTGGTTGGCCTGTTTGCTTGATTTCCTCGGCTATCAAGGGTATCGCTTTCTTGACCATCATTTGCAGCCGCGACCAGTCGACACTGTTCTTTTCCGCAGCATCTGCCTTGAGTATGGTCTCCCATTTAGGGGGTCTGTTCATATCGGCACAAAGCTGGTGTAAATGATGCAGCAACAGTTCATCGAAACTAACTAGCTTCAGGTTGAAGGCAGCTTGCAAACGTTTTTTGGCTAGTTGTAACTGGCTTGTTCGTACCGAAAGCGCTAAAAATCGTGCGGATTTTAGGCTGGTCTGTAATGTTGTAAGGAATTGTGTGATTTCTTTACCAAACGATGGATCACCCTCATCATATTGGGTAGCGAAGTAAGTGCCTTTAGCTGAAAAAACATTAGTCTGGCGTGACTGAGGCAAACAATACGCGCCTTTGGTCCGATCAGGCAGTTCGTAACTGCCATCCCACTGAAAGCCCAGATCAAGCCCATGCATGAGCGCATCAAGCTGGGGTCTGCCTGGCAACGGTTTAGCATCTGGGTAACGACCCTGAATTCGCGATTGAACTTCTCTGACTGAAAGGGCTCGTGCACCCAGTAAAGCGCCTTGTGCCAACGCTATACTACGTTCCGCCGGCATATCTCGAGGGTAAAACTCTGCACGACTGGATAGCGCAGCACTCTGAGAGGCCGCAACAGCCAGACGCAATAATCGGTGATTACTAAGACCCGCAAATGATTCAGGTGCTGCGACGGCACGAATGCGCTCTAATGCACGCACTGGCGAAAGAAGGGGTTGTTGCTCCGCGCACTCATCTGCCAGTTGTCCGAGTGCTTCGGCGTAATCAGCCAGTTCTTCACCTCGCTCTTGGGTATTGTCTGCTATGAGGACTCGTTTGCCGGAACGGCGCAAAGTCCATCTTGCTTGTTGTCGGCTTAGCTCGGTTTCTACCGCAGCCCGCACTACTGCTTGCGCATGACGTTCGCGTTGTGGCGATGGTTGCATGGAACCTCTTCGCAGTAATACCAACTCAGACAGCTCTATAGCAGTTAAAAGTCCGCCGTTATCAGCCAGCAACTGGTTAATATCGTTACGCAGTTGGGTGATGAATTTGTTTTTTCCCCATTGAGTGATCACTCGCGACTGCAGATCACGTGCCACCATGGTTTCAATGCCGATTTCTGCGCTCAAACTAACCAAGGTTGGCCAATGAACATTGTGGCTGCCTCTGGGAGCGTCACTATCCAACCGTCCCAGGAATTCATTAAGAAAGGCTGCGCGCACTGGGTCACTCGCCTTGTTGCCCTTAGGCACCACCATTGCGAACAGTTGGTCAACGCTACCCAGCAACCCTTCCTCGAGTTGAGAGGTTTGCGGTAATATTTCTGCTCCCAACCGATGTTGTAAGCGGGCGACCAGCTCGGAAAGCTCACGACGGGTCTTGATGCCAACCCCGGTCATTCGCACTAATTCGTTACGGGGCAACTGAAGCAGATCACTGACAGTGTTGATATTAAGTCGACTCAAGGTATCCAGAGCTTGGGGAGATAAGGGTAACAGGCCGATTTGGGTATCAGGTTGTGCTTCTTCTTCAGAGCAAACAGCCGGTTTTTCAGGTATATCGGTATGCAGTGTTGCACGGCGCGCCTGAAGGAAAACCTGATGCCATGCTCGACGCATATCCTCTGCATTGCCAAAACGTTGTTTTACGTCACGCGCCAATGCCTTGCGAAAAAAACTAGACATCACGTCTCGTATCACGGGATCAAAAACAGCTCCGTCGACTTCCAGTGACCCTTCGATCAGTGGTGGCAATCCTTCACTGTTTGTCCAGCCAGGTAAGGTTCCAGTCGCCATTTCATAGAGGGTAAGGGCAACGGAAAAACGCTCGGCATAATCATCCCAACGGCGGCGGCCTGTGTCCCGAATAAAGGGATCCATATAGGCGACGGTTCCTGCGGTGTAGTTGTCAGCGCTGATATTGGAGAGGGAAAAGTCAAACAGTACAAGATGCAACTGTTTACCTTGCATCATCAAGCCGATATTTTCTGGTTTGATGTCACGATGTGATATGCCCTTGTCTTCCAGATGGCAGATAGCACCCAGTAAGTCATCACCAAAGCGCTCGAGTAATTCAAGCTGAACAGCTCCTTCTTTACGCAAACGCCGGGCAAGAGTTCCTTCACTAGCATAATCAAGCAGCAGTCCGGTATGCCCAGCAAAATCCCTGGTTTCGTGATGGGCGATAATGGATTGATGGCGAAGTTTGTGTAATGTTTCACCCTCGCTACGCAATCGTTTGTTGTGATCAACATCGACAGCAAGTTTGAGGACGTGCACTTGCCCTTTGTACTCAACGACAAAGGCGACGGAACTAGATCCTCTTCCCAGTTTTTTCTTGACGACAATCCCGCCCTCAAACATGTCACCAGGCACGGCTTCGGTCGGATTGGTCTGGCGCTGGTTGTCTGGACGAGTAATTTCATCTTCAACCAGACTCATGTATTCAATGAAGTCGTCTACAGTCCCAATACGTATAGCCACGTCGGGATGAGTCGCATATTGAATTAGATCCTGTAATTCTTGCCCCGCGCCATTGAGCTCGTCAGTTATCTGTAAACCTGTCCCACGGCTGAGCTTGTCCTGTAATTCCAGTCCATTTTGTGCGGGTGGTTTTCCCGTAAACAGCAAGTATGCAACGGCTCCCAGCGAGAATATATCCAGATATATGGCGTCGGTTTCAACCTGCGAATGCGCTTCTAGGGCAAGATAAGGGCTTGCCTCTTCCTGGATAAGGCAACTCAAGTTACTCAGAACTGTGAGTTGGTGGGTCTCACTATCGAAAGAGCGATTGGCTGTAGACCAATTGCCAATCTTAACAATGTACCGGCCATCTTCCTTCTTGATGATATAGATGCTCTGAGGGCTTAGGGCTCGATGGTAAAGGTGCTGACCGTGAGCAAATCTCACTGCATCGGCAATTTGGCGAGTCAAATTCAGCGCATCGAGAATATCCAGGCGCTGGCTTGCACCCAAACTGGCAATGAAATGATCCAGTCGGATAGCCGATGGATCATGTTCAAATACCAACGCAGGACCTTGGTCGTGTTGTTGGTATTCACGGGCATGAATAATCTCCGGATGTTCAATTCCTTCTAGCAATCTGAATTCAAGTTTTGCAGCCTTCTCAAGTGTATTAGCTTCTTGAACATCTTTTCCGTAAGTAAGATAGATGCGGATGCGGCGTTGAATATTAGTTTCTGAATGGGTTGCTAGCCAGTCTTGGAAGTGGTCAGCTTCATCAAGCAATTCTTTAAGTTCGTATAATCCCACACGCCTTAATCGAAGCGACTCCTTGATCCCTGCTTCCTCCATTGCCCGGGATACCATTTTGGAGGTGGGGCGATCCATTTTCTTATGAGTCCAGAACTCATCAATTTTGCTTAACTCATCAAGTACATTTTTCCGGGTACAAACGTTCTGCCGGGCAGGACCTTGCAGTTTGTTGATTACATTTTCTGCGGACAAAAACACGAGCGTATTGATGAACGGAATTGTCGCATTTCGAGCGGCGCGTTGGCTGCGCAATAAAGAAGCAAGCTTTTTTGCCTTCCGATCAGCCAGCAGACGAGGATTATCAAATGCCTTGAAACGTCCATTATTGTTCCATACCCAAGTGCCAGCATCCCCGCTGATCTCGCCTGGATGTGACTTGATTTCTACCAGGAACAATCCTTTAGGAGTGGCAACCAGAAGGTCAATTTCATTGATAGAGCCGTCCTGGGCAATAAACTCAAAGTTCGCCCAAGCACGATAGGGTTCATGATCAGGCAGGCATTCACGTAGAAACTCTAACGCCTCGTATTCCCATGCATAATCCGAAGGAGTGATCTGTTTCCAAAGTTTATCCATTATTTTCTTCGTCCATGAATTCTAGTAAGTCGCCAGGCATACAGCCGAAGTAGCGACATAGGGAATCTAATGTATCGGTGTTTGTGTTGTAACCTGGAATGTTAGCGATTCGGGTCAGGGTTGCCCGAGAAATACCTGTCTCGCTGCTTACATCACAAATAGTAATGCGTTTTCGTTCCCGAAATGCTTTTTCATCCAGACATTGTTTAAATAAAACTCGGATCATGTCATTACCCTGCCTCTATGTAATGCTCTGAAAGTAGCTTTTTGTATTTTCTCATTGACTCAATAATGAGTCAATTGAATCATTATTGAGTCACTAAATGAGGGATAGCTAATTTGACTGATTTACCAAAAATCGGCTCTCCTTATCAAAAAATCGGCAAAGAAAACTACCGATTACAACCCTTAAGGCTGATTCAACGCGGCCCCATCATATATCTCGTGGCAATGGCTAACGATTATAATGATGCGTACATCTATGCATTGCATCGAATCATTTCAGCCCAATTGCTAGACGAGGCCAATCGTCAGAATGACAATTTCGATCTCAATGTTTACGCGCAACAACAAGGACATTTTGGTTCTGGAGAAACGATTTTCTTTAAGGCCAGAATCGTTGATCATCTTGCAGCCACCTTATCCGAAACACCATTACATGAATCCCAGGTAATAATGGAAAACGATAAGCCCGGCTATAAAATTCTGCAGGCAGAATTAGCAAATGCCTGGCAATTACGCTGGTAAATATTGGGTGAATACGAACGGTAATCGTTTAGCCCCCCATCACTAAAAAAGTAGCAACTCACGTTAAAACATGAAAAGCTATAGGACATGACGTTGAGCGACCGAGACCTTAGCCAAATGGACACGGACTATCTGGATGATTTGCCGGAGGGTGAGTTGCGTCCATTGAGTAAGCAACTGTTGGCGGATCTCAAAGAAGCCCGAGAACGACTCAAACAATCCCCGGATACGAGTTCGCGTCCGCCGTCATCCCGGGAGCCTTGGCAATCGAATCAATCCAGCGCCGAACCGTCTGAAGAAGCGCCGGCAACGGACGACTTGTCGGCACTGGATTCGTCTGAGTCTCCGTCAGATGACTTACCTAGCCAGGACTCGGCAACACCTCCGGCGGCGACCGGTGATAGCGGAAAGCCTAAAAAAGCCGGGCGCCAAGTCGGTAGCCCAGGCTATAGCCGCAACCTGACCTTACCGGTGACCCGGGCGATCGAGCATCGCCCGGATGGCTGCGCCGCGTGTGGGCAATCGTTTGCCGACAACACCGACTATCGCCCCTGGAACGCTCGGTTCGAACTGGAGCTTGAAGTCGGCAACGCCGAATCGCCGAAATTACAAATCGAACATAGCCGACATGACTACTTCTCGGCGACCTGTCCCTGCGGTCATCAAACCCTTGCCGAGCCCGGGCGAGGCGCCGACGAAGACGGCTGGAGCGTAGCCCTGAGCGAATGGCATCTGTGCGCCCCCCGGCTGGTCAGTTTTCTGGTCTATCTCTCATTGTCCCTACGGGCATCGCGCCGCAGAATCCAAGCCTATTTGCGCGATTGGCTGGGAATCTACCTCAGCACCAGCACCATTAATCAATGCATTCATGAAGCGGGACGTGCCGTTGCGCCGGTCGTCGACGAGCAGTTGATCGCGGAACTCAAGGCCGCCGGCCTCTTACATATCGATGAAACACCCTGGAAAGAAGCCGGGCAGTTATTTTGGCTCTGGGTCTTTGTCAGCGCACAGACGGTGATTTATCAAGTGGGCAAACGCCATCGTCTCGTCGTGAACCAGCTCTTAGGGGAAGCGTTCTGCGGCTTACTGATGACCGACGGCTACAGCGTCTACCGCATCTTTCCTAGGCGCCTGCGCTGTTGGGCGCACTTGGTACGCAAGGCCCGGGCGCTGTATCAATGCCTGGACAGCGAAGGACAAGCCTTCGGCGAAGCCTTGTTATTGGCCATGATCCTGTTGATGCGCAACATCCACCGACTCCGCGAATCGCCGCCGGATGCCGAAACCTTATGGGCGCAGAATCAACAGTTGCTGACCTTGCTGCGCTCGCTCTGCGAGACGCACCGAGACATCGCGCATGTTGACAGCCGTAAATTGGCTGGCGAGTTTCTCAACGATTGGGAGGCCATCGTGCGCGTGGTCGAAACGCCGGCGCATCCATTGACCAACAATGTGGCAGAACGCAGTTTGCGGCACTGGGTATTGCTGCGCAAAATCACCTTCGGTTCGCGGACGGCCCAAGGCAGCCGCGTGGTCGCCTTGCTGGCGAGCGTGATTGATACCGCGCGTTTGAGAGACCTGAATCCTTGGGAGTTTATTGCTCAAACACTGGCCGAACGCCGTAAAAACCAACCCGTCCCTCGTTTGCCTATGCCGGTTTTGGCGTGATGGGAACAGGGGGGCTAAACGATTACTACGAACGTATTGAAATTATTAAACCAAAATCGGTACGTGATGATGTTGTGAGTACCTTATCTTTAACATTACAACAATACGAGTAGCCACTGATTAACCAGTAACTCAGTTATCGTGTTTGCCGAATGCCTGACTGCCGAAATAGTTGCGCGAAAACTTGAATCAGTAGGTAAGAAGTTTAATCGCTCTTTTCTGTAACTTCACGTCTCGCAAATCATAACGAGCTGTCGTCTGAATATCCGTATGTCCGACCCATTGCCGAGCGGTATTGATATCGATACCGGCTTCGAGCTGTTGCGTGACAAAGGTTCTTCTCAAGTCGTGAGTTCTGATGGGTTCTATTTTGGCTTGGTCTGCTCGTTGTTGAATGATGGCGTAAACGGATTGTGTAGATAGCTTGCGATCCTGAATCGTGCCGTTTTTGCTGATGGAACAGGTAACCTTCTGCTTTGACCTGTTGGTTTCTGACGTTGATCCATTGTTTGACGATTCGACGAGTGTCGGTATTCAGATACGTCGTGCGCTGTTTGTTGCTTTTGCCGGCTTGAATGGTCAGCATGCCATTGCGTGTGTGGTAATCGCTTAGCTGAATATTGACGATTTCCGAACGCCTGAGCCCGGTCTGCCAATAAAGTGCAATCAGGGCGTAATCCCGTTTGCCGCTGACTAACTTATCCTGGCCACAAGCCCGGTGCAGTTTTCTGATTTCGACTGCGGTCAAGCTTCTACCGCTGGGCAGGCGTTTACCTCGGACCCATTTGATTTCATTGATCAAGAGCAGCTGGTCGGCGCTGATCAAGCCCAGGTTGAAGCAGGCTTTCATCACGCCTCGGAGAGCGGACAACGTTAGGTTGACGGTATTGGCCGATTTCTTTTGCTCTTGTAGCGTATTACGTACTTTGGCCAGGTGTTGGTATTCGAGAATATTCCAAGGCATCTGCTCCAACCCTCCTTCGAGTTGCAAAATATCCGCGGCGGTTTGCAGCAGACTTTTGACCGAACGTCTGCCGGTGGGAACCAATCCTTGCAGATATAGCGTGACTGGGTCAGTTTGTTGAGCTTGAATCAGTTGATAATAACTTCTGAGCTTTTGTTGGAATTGTTCTTCAGTCATGGCTTGACCCTCCTTGTTTGGCCTGCTGGGTATGGAACCAACTTTTTACGGATTGACGGGTGTCTTCAGCCACTTTTTGGTTTCGCTAGCCTTGTAACTAATCGATATTAAGCCTCAAAATTCGGGTATTGCTGCGATAAATCCTGATACCTAATGTAGCCCGTTCCGGCGACAATACTTGATAAACGTAATAGGGGCCTTGCAGAATATCTTGGTCATAGACAGCGACACAGTGTTGTTGCTGCTCGCCTTCTTCCCAGCAGTTCTCAATTTAACCCATGCTGGTAAGCTGATTTGAGAAGGGCTGTCATTTATTCCATACCCGGCGACTTTTTGTCCTGGCGCTGTTGTTGTAATTGCTGCACGCGCTCCACGTCGGCGTGATGCGCGTCGACTTTGATGCCGCCCTGGCCGGCAGATCGACGACCATAGTGCATCGTTGCGGTGTCGATGCTGGCATGGCCCATCAGCGCCGCAATTTGCTCCAGGGATAATCCATTGAATTTGGCGTTGGCGGCAAATTGGTGCCGCGCCGAATAGAGGGTGATGTGGCGTTTTCTGGTTGGCCACAATGCGCGCGTGATCTCATATAAACCGGCCCGGCATTGGCTGTAAAACTTTTCAAATCCGGATGAGTGTTCGTCACTCGGATGACTTTTGGCCTGCTGCACCTGATCCAAGTGGAACTGAATGATCTGCATTTCCGAGTCGGTGAGCTGCGTCAGCTCGATGATGCGGTGGCTTCCATGGGCGCGGCCCTGAGTCGCCTTGGCGTTGGCCACTTGTAGCCGGGCCGGGGCTATGAGCTGCGCGTGTTCCCATTCCGAAGGCCGAAGGCCGGTCCAGAGCCCCGCAATCAACCAACTCAGGATCGCCAAACCGTGGCGGGACGGATGGTCGTTGACATGATTCAGCAACCGGATCATATCGTGTTCAGGGATTTTTTTGAGTTTTTGCGCCGAGGTCTGCCGATGCGCCGGACGGTCTTCGGGTGGCGGCGTCTGTTTCAGCAGATCGATGGCTTGCGCATGGTCAGCCTCATCGTTGCTTCCGGTTCGATGACCTCGCGTCCATTCATGAACCAAAGCGGCCCGGTATTGCCGCCAAGTGGCCTTACTGAAGGTTTTCTGCTGTTCGAGCAGCCATTGCGCCACGTGCCGGGCTGTCAGCGGTTTTTGATTGCACTCGACTTCGGCTCGGTTAATCAATTGGGCTGCCCGGGCTCGATAGGCGGACTCGGTTTTAGCGGTTAATGTCATAACGTTTAGCACTCCCCATGTTACTGAAGAAATCTGAGGCCTACCTACCTCCGATTCTTCCTGTCATCTGCCCAGAATCGTTGTCCAAGAGCTCCGGCACCTTCAGTCATCTTAATCAATCCATTGTTTTAAAATATTTCAAACAGTTTCAAACTGTTCAAAACCGTTTCTAAACTGTTTGAAACCGTTTCAATCGTCGGCCTTGGATTCGTCAAATCCACTCTCGCCCAACTCATGGAACCCGCTGATTTCAGCCTTGAGCCCCGCAACCTCGTTCATCAGGTGATTGAATGTCTGAAACTCTTCAACCATCGTTTCAATATGATTGAGCTGCCGATCGTTGAGACCCGCAAACTTCTCTACCAATTGCCGTATTCTCTGGTCCGCCTGCCGGCTGGGCTCTATTCCAGGCCTGCCATCCCGTTGAATATCATCCCCGGTGAACAACCAGTGAAGATTCACATTATGTGCAACGGCTAGTGAAATGACCTTGTCGTGCGGAATCGAGCCCCTAGCCTTTAAATTGGCATAAGCGCTCGCCGAAATCCCCAATTTTTCCGCCAATTGGCTGTCGGTACGCACATCCACCGCCGCTTTGAGTCGCGCTGCCACTGCATCAAAAATTCTGTCGTTTGTCATAATTTAGCTGATCGCATGGTCGTTCGGTTCATCAATTGTAAATGTCTTTGACGAAAAACGATTCTGTTTCGTGACCATGTGACCCTTTTTTTCATTATATATACATCTTTCGTGAAATTCTGCAAATATTTGGGACACGATTATCATTTTTAGTGATTGTTTTACACTATATTCACATTACATGATGACTGCTCGCATGCACCAATACCGCATGCTATCCGTATGTCATAAAAGGCGCCTTTGGGACATGCATTTCATAGACTGAATCTCACACTTTAGAGGAGACCCCTTTGAAACCAGCAAATCTAACGGAAAGTTCGGATTCCGATAGCCGATTGGCAGAATTGATCCGGACGCCTGCTCGGCGTGAGCGCTGTATCGATCGGGTCGCGGAAAATTTCGACGCCATCCTCGCCGCGCGGCAGCAAAAAATCACCTGGGACGCCATTGCCGCCGCATTGGAAATGCCGCGCTGTACGCTGATCAATGCCGTGAAAACCCTCAGGCAACGCGCGCAGAGCCAGGCCCCCAGCCAAGGGCTTAGCCCCGTTGCTATTGCCCGTACGCCGACTTCGGAACCGGTGGCCTCAACGCCATCGACACACGCCGTTGCCAAGCCGGCAACCGGCACCATGAACGGCATAACCGTTTTGGGACGGGCACGCCGCGAGAAATTCAATTTTTAACCCCACTCTGTTTGGAGACCTCTCATGAAAATAAATGATTTAACGCACCCCGACGACCACGCCAGCCCGGAAGTCCTCTCATCGCCCCTGCGCCGCACGCTGACCATTTCCGGGGGCAATAAAGGCGGTACCGGTAAGTCGTTGGTCGCGACGGCCGTAGCCAGCCTTTTGATGCGCCGAGGAGAGTCGGTCACGGTGATCGAGGCGGATCCCACAAACCCCGATTTAGCCCGGCGTTTTGCAAATCATGCGCCTGTGATTCTTTCCGATATTGCCGATCGGGATGGTTGGATTGCGCTGCTGGAGGCTTTGGAATCCATTGAGACCCGGCATATCGTGATTTCCCTGCCGGCCGGTATGAACGAGATCGAATCGATCGGATCCCTCCTCAGTAGAACACTGGATTCGCTCCAAATTGATCTCAACTATCTATTCGCTCTATCCCGTCAACACGATAGCGTCGAACTAATCGGCAGGAGTCTTGAAACGGGCCTGGGGACATTTGCGCAGCGTGGCCTAGCAATCAAAAACGGTTTTTTTGGCCGGGATGAACAATTCGATCGCTGGCATCAATCACCCCATCGCCAACGCTGGCTGGCCAAACCGGATTATGAGGAATGCCATTTGCCGGAATTGAATTTTCGGCTGGTCGATTTTTTGGAATCGAATCCGAAACCCCTGCATTGCCTGGAAAATGCCGGCCTGACGACCGCCCTTCGGTTCGATCTGATCGATTGGCTCAACGCGACAGAACAGTGCTTACAGCCCATTCTGCCGGTCATCACTACCGCTGAGGGGGCCGTATGACCACACCGAAAATCGACAAAGATACGCGGCTTCAAGAACAAATCGATTTTATGGTTCACAGCGCCATCAGAAACAGCAAAACCGCCAGTCCGCACAAAAAATCCGCCCCACCGCCGTCTCATCGCGACCAATTGTTGGATCAATTGCCGGAGGCCACCCAGGTCGAAATACTGCGCTGGGCAGAACAACACGGCATCCGCCGGGACGATCCGATGTGGGTTTTAGTCGATCTACTTGGATACACACAATCGATGACTTCGACCCTGCCCAGCCAAATGCGCGCGGCCGCTAGATTCGCCATCGATGCGATAGCGCAACAAAGGCGATCTGAATGCGATTTGTTTTCGGAAAGCGCGCAAAAGTTCATGGAAACGACCATGTCGGCCATCACCGACCGGGCGATCCAAGCCTCGGCTGAAATCACCGACTCAAAAATCAGGGTCCGACTGTGGATTCACGGACTTTGGGTCGGGGCGGGCATTTTATGGCTGAGCACAATGTGTTTTTTGTTTGGCTACCTATTGGCAAATGCGGATGTCCCCTGGGTCGGAACACCCGCCGACAATCAGATTCTCTTTATTGCGCAGGTCATTTTGCGTTTGCCGATTGGATATCTGATTTTGCCCATGGTCGTGTCGGGGGTCATGATATTTTTTGCCGATCGATTTAGGCGCTGGCGTTGTGGGCGAGCGGCAAAAATCGCATCGGCATATGGGCGCAACTCATGGTTCTGAAGGGCTTGGCCGCAATCACCAAATTCTCGTGCGGGAAACAACTGCGTATTCCTGTGTAATCTTGGAATACGCATCAAGCTAAAAATCGCCCTCCGCAATTTGGCAGGCTAAAGCGTATTACGCGGATTGATTGATGACCGTTTCACGCTGCACGTTTATAATTAAATTTTTTTGTATTCATGCCTTCTAAACAACCCACTGATTACAATAACCTAGGCCTGGAATTTACTAGGATCATTCATAGAACCCAAAAAAACCTCACTCAGAATGAATCTTTAAAATCAAATACCTCTACCAGCCAACAGCGCAAACAGGCTATTGATGCACTCTCACACGAACTCCGCGAAATATCCAATTTTTTTCCTACCGCTAATGAATTTACTAAAGACTCGGTAAAGGACTTTGCCTGCGAGATTATTCAGAAGCCCCTAACATTTACTGCCCAACCTCATTTTGAAAATCAGGTCATATACGGCAGAACGCAGGCGTTAAAACTTTTTTGTGACTTTTTGGAACCTGCGATTGATCGCTGTTATCCGAAAAACAGCGATGGCTATTTGATATTGCAACATGCACATTTATGGCCCTTTAGACAACAATTGTTGTGCGGAGAAGGCCTGGAAAAGAAGGTCCACCGTCTTTGCCTGATCTTACGTGACGAGGAAATGAGTTTTGAGGCTTACCGAATAGATAGATCCAAGAATTCTTTCTACAATAGGACGCTGTTAAATACGATTGAATCGTTATCACTCGTCGCCGCCCAGTTGACGATTCTCCTATCGCATATCTCCACGTCGAATGACCAAATGCGTTGGTGTGAATTGTGTTTTCGGCGTGCCGATAACACATCTAAATTTTGTCCTGCGCATAACTCGAAAACCAATAATACCAATTACAGCCGTGCTGTACGAGTCCAAAACTGCCTAGAATCTGGCGCTAAAAATAAGATCAGAAATTATCAACAGCTTCGAGGCACGTTAGGGGATGCCCCATGCTTTTTATTTTCCGATCCTGCCGCTATCGACAACATCGTAAATCAGGGACATCGCGGCTTTTTTTTGAAAAATGATGAAATAGAATTCTATCTGCAAACATGGTTCGGGAATTGGACCATTTATCGGCGGATCTGGATTGATGGGATTGAAAAAGATCTGCCTTCACTTGCCGGTCAATTACGACTGGCGAGGCAATGTTACACCCAGTCTAGCTCATGGGAGCAATTCGTATCGGCAATTTTTGATGCTATTGATGAGCACATTGAAACCTCAACACACCCATATTGGGTCCTTCAAATCATGATCCTGGCGAACCAATGGTTCGCCGCTGAAAATCAAAACAGTGACAAACGGGTTACCGGTAAAAAGGCGAAAATTCTGCAATTGGCCGCAGAAAATCTACCGCAACGGGAAATCGCTCAACAGGTTGGCGTTGGTCCGTCCTATGTGAGTCGTGTTCTAAAGGCATATTCTGACTAAGAACCAACCTGAACACCGAATTCTGGTTTCAAGCTGAACAGTCATTCTGAACAACGCCGGATTGAGTATTCGGCAAATCAGTGCCAGCACCAAGATTAATGTCGGCAGTATTCAAAACAACCTCCAATTGGCTGAGCGCCATCAGCTCACCTGGCCGCTGCCCGATGATTTGGACGACCAGTCCTTAGCTCGACCTTGTATCCCCGACCCGATTGCAATCTTCGATCAAATTTCAACTTACTTTCAACAACATACAGGCTAACCGAAAAAATTGACTTAGTTTCAAATTTTTGGAGAGGGCAGGTTTCGATGATTGATACAAAAATTACATCATCGACATCAATCGATAAAAAAAGAACTTCTTCAATTTAAATTTAATGTGAGTCAGATGGCTAATAAAACTAATCAAGATCCTTTGTTTTCTAGGCAAGAGGCAGCGCAGTACTTAGGTCTATCAACGAAAACGCTTGCCACGTGGGCTAGCACCGGACGACAAAATTTGCCGATGGTAAAAATTGGCTCCAGGGCGAAATACCGAAAATCCGATTTAGATGCATTCATCGCGGCAAATGCGGTTCGACATGGGGAAACAGCATGAAAAAAATGCCTTTCGCCCAGATGCCGGTCGAAATATTCCGTGACAATCGGCTATCAAAAACCGACTTGCGTGTCCTAGGCGTGCTGTTGACGTTCATGAACGCGAATAAAAATTCTTGCTACCCAAAACGTTCCACAATTTCCAATCGCTGCGGTCTTGATGAGTCCAAAATTTCCGCTTCGACATCTCGATTGGAAAAATTCGGCTGGATAAAAAAAACCGGGAAAGGCGGATTTTCTAGTCCGTGTCTGTATGTATTTACGATTCCACCTGTATTTTCCGTTACCGAACAGGCAACCGATATCGATTCTGGAACCGGCACCAAAACCGCATTCCAAACCGTTACCAATCCGGTAATGGGCAATAAATCGACAACTGAATCGACAAAAAGTGGGAGGGAGGGATTTGACGGATTTTGGAAAAAATATCCACGCAAAATGAATCGACACGATGCGCTAAAGGCCTGGACAGAGTTGTCGCCTGACAAAACCCTCCAGACTCAAATCCTGTCTGCAGTTATCTCATCGACCCGACTTGATTCGCAGTGGTCGCGCGAAAACGGACGATTCATCCCAAGCCCCGCTCGATACCTACGCGAACGTCGTTGGGAAGACCAATATCACAATATAAACAATGAATTAAATCGCAACAACGGAGGCGATTGTGGAACGAGTCACACCCGAAAAACTGCTCACAATACCCGGGAAATCATTGCCTGCGAACTCGACGATATCATCGCCAGAACCGCTAGAAATGAGGGAAATCGCAATGCTTTTTAAAGTAATGTCATCGATTTATACAAAAAAATGGTCGGATCAATTTGTACCCGGCCAATTGCAGGAGGTCATGCAGCAGTGGGCCTCAGGCCTGGCGGGCCTAAATCCAGATCAAATTCAGCACGCTATCGACCAGTGCCGAATTACTTTAGATTGGCCGCCGTCGATAGCGCAGTTCCGTATATTCGCCCAATCAGGTGTTAACCCCGGACAGGCCTATAAAGAATTTCACACACAGAAATCTGGAGATCGTAATCCGGAATTAGCTCGGCAGTCGATTTCGAAAATTAAAAATATTTTATATAAATCATAATGATGCGAGGAATTTTTTAATGGGCAATTTATCTGCACATACTGAATTGATTAAAAACGCGCCCTTTTCAATCCAGGCCGAACAATCCGTGTTGGGCGGTTTGATGCTGGACAATCAAACCTGGGACTCGATCGCCGACAAGGTGGTCGAGAGTGATTTTTACCGCAAGGACCATCGACTGATTTTTCGCACCATCGAAAAACTGGCCGAAAAGCAAGAACCTTTCGATGTCATCACGTTATCCGACGTCTTGTCTGCGTTCGGGCAATTGGAAGAGGTTGGCGGCTTGGCCTATCTCGGGACCCTGGCCAAGGACACGCCGAGCGCAGCGAACATCGTGTCCTACGCCAAGATCGTTCGCGATAAGTCAGTGTTGCGCCAACTGATCCATGTCGGCACTGAAATTTCCGATTCGGCCTTCAATCCGGAGGGCCGCGACACTTCCGAACTACTCGAAAACGCCGAGCGCCAGGTTTTCGATATTGCCGAACAGCGACAACGCGGGCAGAGCGGGTTCTCATCGATCAAATCTTTGTTGGTGCAAGCGGTCGACAAGATCGAAACACTTTACGATCAGGACGGCAATATTACCGGCGCGGGTACCGGTTTCACCGATTTCGATGAAATGACCTCGGGCCTGCAGCCGTCCGATCTGATCATCGTTGCGGGCCGGCCGTCGATGGGTAAGACGACGATCGCGATGAACATGGCCGAAAATATCGCGATCAAAGGCGATAAGCCGGTTGCGGTGTTTAGTATGGAGATGCCTGGTGATTCGTTGGCAATGCGGATGATGTCCTCATTGGGACGTATCGATCAACATAAAATTAGAACCGGCAAGCTTGATGACGACGAATGGCCACATTTGACGTCGGCGATCAATTCGCTGGTCGAGGCCAAAATGTTCATCGACGATACGCCGGCGCTCACGCCAACCGAAATCCGCTCAAGGGCGCGGCGGCTGACGCGCGAACACGGGCAGCTCGGTTTGATCGTAATCGATTATTTGCAATTGATGCAATCTCCGGCGAGCGGAGACAATCGCGTACAACAGATATCGGATATTTCGCGCAGCTTGAAAGCATTGGCCAAGGAACTGAATGTGCCGGTCATCGCGCTGTCGCAGCTGAACCGTAATTTGGAACAGCGCCCGAACAAGAGGCCGGTGATGTCCGATCTGCGCGAATCGGGCGGTATCGAGCAGGACGCAGACGTGATCGTGTGCGTTTATCGCGACGAGGTCTACAATCCGGACAGTCCCGACAAGGGGGTTGCCGAAATCATCATCGGCAAACAGAGAAATGGGCCGATCGGCACGACGCGACTAGCATTTTCCGGCCAGCATGTACGATTCGACAATTTATCGAATCTGCAGCCGGACGATTTTGAGTAATTAAAATTCGCCTCTTTTGTACCGAGGCGATTAAACTACTTTTGGAAGAAACAGTTAACGACCCTAAGGCGACATCCATAGATTTACCCGTAATATCGGCAGTTCTTCAATGAGCAGCCATTTAACGTGAAGCTAACCGGGCGCAGTCAGGAATGCTGGGCAAATAAAACAGATTTATACTTGCGCTCCGGTTGAATGGAATAATACATGTTTTAATTAGTTACTTCGCTTTCAATTCCTCAATTTTTTTATTTATGTCTTCAAGTATTTTTTCGGCGGCAATTTTTGAGGTTTCAGCGCGTTGTGCAGCGGCCTCTACTTGCGCTTGAGTTCCTGATTTTGAGTCAGTGCCATCAATGTATTGTTCTTTCGCACTGGAAATTTCAAGCTTGGTAAGCTCCCATGTTTTAGCTAATAAGTCGGTGTATAGCGTGGTAAATACTTCCGGACTAATGCTGACATTCTGGAAACTCTGGCAAAGCTTATACATCCCGTCTCGAAACATCTGTACACCTTGCGAACGCCGGAAAAGTTGTACAGAGTTTGTGGTTATATCGCGAAATAGTTGAAGTTTTGCCTGGATATTTTCCGATGATTCCGTTTTAACGGTATCCTCTGCTAAAAGAAATAGACTATCTACTAAATTCTGAGCAACATCGGGAGAAGGTTCAGCACAAAATTTAATTGGAGTGTTTCCATTTACCGCTCAATCCGCACCCAGAAAGCATGGGAACAATCCCTATAAATATGATGTTAAATATTTTTATTTTTCTCCCTATGTCTAAAGTAAAGTGCGCCGTTGATTCAAGCGTAAAGCTAACCCGACCACTGGAACATAGTGGAGGCTAGTCGGCTTGAGCGCAATGTTGGCAGAAACGTAGATGCGTAATTGCAAGACCCCGTGATGCGGGAGTCACTTTGTTCGTCGCTTCATTGTTTCAAAGCCAAAGCCCGTCCGCCAATGCACTCAACAGTGTCTTTTTTGGAATTGTCAGAGGCGAAAATTGTGCTCCGAAGGTGAGCCTCAACTTGGCCCCACGGAAGGCGCTCGCCCACCGCTCGAATCAGCCAAGCACCTAAATTGATCGGATCATTCTCAAACATATGCTTACCGGAGCGGACTTGCTGCACAAGCCAAAGCGGATAATTGTCGAGGTCTCCGTGTGAATCTTTGTCTTGCTCGTTGTAGTTCTCAACGTCAACAAGAACCGCATACATACCATCCTTGGTTTGCTTTCTAACTCGGCATGTATGGGCTGGAGAAAATGAGTCTTGGATGACATGCAGCATAGTTCCCAACGCGACGTCTGGAGTAATAGCTAGGCGATAATCATCGGTCCAACTGGGATCGTGTAGCGTAAAAATCGTCCTGATTTTCACATTTCTCCTGTCTTTCACGCAGTGATTCAGAGCGACGGAAGGCAGACCGGCCTCCCGTTCTATAGCCTCGGATAATGGACTGGCAGGCTCAAACCCAGGATCTCCAGTAGCTACCCGATAGGCGAACTTCAGCCACGAGAGCGCTAGGTTAGTTGTCGCTGTGACTCGTTGCTCTGCAGTTGAGTCGCAATATCTTAGATTCGTCATGAAGTGCAAATGTTGAAAGGCCCAAAGTGTGACCATCTGCCGAGGTGCTGATCGGCAGGAACTGGGCATCCATGGCCTGGATACTCCTTGGGCCTGTCCTTCAAGGAGAACTTGGTGGCCACCAAGCCACCATTTATGATGCTCCAGCCCTGGTCCCATGTGAGCATCAGGGGGCGTCGTTCCACCAAATGCCGAAAATGAACCCGCGCGAATAATGATTCTTACCCGTTTTTTGCGACCACGGTGCATCCGTCATGTAATCGTAACGCCATCCATTATGCGTCTGAACTAGATCAACCTTGTCGCGATACTGCTTGATGGCAGCCAGCGTCATTTGCTCATGCACAGCCGACGGTAATGCCGCGTCGAACACTTGTTGCGCTTCGCTCAGCGAGCCCAAAGAGGTGCGGTGTATGCCCAAATGACGCACTTTGTTCAAGTCGGTTAGGCGTTGCAGCCCGCGCAGGCTGCTGATGGTCGGATTGTAATAGTACAAGAGGAGCAGGAGTACATACTGGTCGTAAAAGAGTTCGCGGTTTCCTGCCCCCGGTCGCGCTGGGCTCCGGCCTCGTGTAAATCGGTTAATAAGGTACCCAGCAGTTCCAGATATTTGACTCCTTGAACAGGAAGATCTGTTTTCAATAGCTTCGGAATGTTCATAACAACCTCCTTGGGGCGAGCTGACTGGATTTCATTTTACCCCAAAATTCGTGCCGAACATTATTGCCTAACAAGACATTAAGCTGTTGCCCGAACATTTACCACAGAGCTTATGTGACCACAATAAATTTGCGAGCTACAAGGAATTTTCACTTCCTTATATCCCTTAATGCGCTCAGCGTGGATATGCTATGAAAAATTTTCAGATTTTCGGGGTGCAGACCAGTATTTGGTATAAAGATAAAAGGAGGTATAATATAAAAAGGTTGAGCATGTTATTTACCATTAACGGATAAAAAATAATTTTTATTTTGTATTGACAATGAAATATATTTTTTAATATAATTTCGTTTAGTAAAAGTGTATATTTTATACCCGTTTTACTACTTCCGACGTCATTGCGCTCAGGAGTGAATGCAACATACGATGAGATGTTTGTCGAATGCTCCCCCGTTCGTGGGGTGAATGCAAAACCTGAAAGGCTGCTTGTTACATGTTTCCCTGTTCGCGGGGTGAATGCAAAACCTGAAAGGCTGCTTGTTACATGTTTCCCTGTTCGCGGGGTGAATGCAAAACCTGAAAGGCTGCTTGTTACATGTTTCCCTGCAAGCGCGCCAAGATTTTTCGCGAAAGCTGAAATGGGGTCCGTCCGATTTCAGCAGCGAAAAATGACTTGGCGATTATTGCCTTCGGCGGCCCCGATTCGCCCTGCGTCCGTGCCACTACGCC
>Ga0180009_10000827_pt1 | contig 39965 bp, 26 predicted proteins | sample OS_PC_MetaG_FD_123537 | JGI IMG/M metagenome (GOLD analysis project Ga0180009, IMG submission 123537) | Groundwater microbial communities from the Aspo Hard Rock Laboratory (HRL) deep subsurface site, Sweden - OS_PC_MetaG | ecosystem: Environmental > Aquatic > Deep subsurface > Groundwater... | reverse complement strand
TTGGAGACCAGGATGGCTGAGGCGTACGAACCGATACCGAAAAAACCGACATGCCCCAGGGAGAGCTGTCCGGTGAACCCGGTCAGCAGCATCATTCCCACCGAGACGATGGAATAGATGAACACCACATTGAACTGGGAGATGTAGAAATCCCCGATAAAAACCGGCAGGACGATCAACAGCGCCACCAGCACCATGTACCAGACAAAGTCGCTGCGATACCGGAATATCCGGATATCCTCCCAATAGGATCGTTTGAGTTCGAAACGCATATGGTTATACCTTCTTTTTTTCTTGAATACCAAAGAGTCCCTGTGGCCGAACCAACAGGATAAGAATCAGAATAATCCAGGCGGTGATGTCCTTCCATCCTTCCGGCAGATAAAAGCCTGAGAGGCTCTCGACCACACCGATGATCAGCCCGCCCGCGATGGCGCCGGGGATACTGGAAAAACCACCCAGGATGGCGGCGGGAAAGGCCTTGATTACGAAAAGACCCATGTACATGTGCACAAAGGTGATGGGTGATACCAGAACCCCGGCGATCCCTCCCAGGATGGCCGTAATGGCCCAGGTAAAGGTGAAGACACGGTTCACGGGGATGCCCATGTAGACGGCGGCCAGCTGGTTCTGTGAGGTCGCCCGCAGGGCCACGCCGATCTTGGTATAGCGGAAGAATGCGGCCAGTACGAGAATCAGCACGACCGTACAGGCGATGATAAAGACATGGTCCTCGGCAATCACCAGTTCGCCGCTGCGTAGATACTGATCCGAAAAAGGGGTCTTGAATCCGTACGTCTCAGTGCCCCACTGGGGAATCATACTGGCTACCGCCCGGAAGACATACCCCAGACCAATGGTCAGGATGACAATCACAAAGACCGGTTCCCCGATCAGGGGGCGGATTGTCAGGCGTTCAATCAGGACCCCCAGAATACCTGAGAAGATCACTGCCACCAGAAATCCCAGCACATAGGACATGTGAAAAAAGGTGATGCAGGTGAAGGCAATAAACGCCCCCAGCATCATGATCTCGCCATGAACAAAAGAGAACACCTCTGTGGCCTTGAACAGTATAACCAGCCCCAGGGCCACAAGTGCATAAATACAGCCGATTGAAACCCCGGTGATAACCGTTTGGATAAACTCAACGAAGACCATAGGCACCCTAGATTATATTTTTTTAATTCAGATAGTTATACTCTATCAAAACCGCAATTCCCCACCCGGCCCCGAGAATCGATCCCGGTTTCCGCTGCGAGATTGATCGCCATTCACTCTATTTCGTAAATGATCAGGATGGGCAGTAGTACCATCAGGCAGGAAGAACCGCGTTTCAGGTTTAAATTTTTTGCTATTATACATAGCCATAGACGCCTGTCAATAGTTCATTCAATTTTTTTTTTTTCACAGACCCTCCGTACCCCCGATTTTAAACGGTTTACACAAGTCAAAATCTATAATATCATACTATTGGGCCCTGAAGAGAGAAAATCCAGGTCGATGCTTCCGGCAGGGGGCTTGAGAAAGAACGGCAATCTGGGAAACGGTTTTGGATAAACCGGGGATCCACCCTGTCGGATGGGTGGGCGGGATTCATCCCTTTATGGGTGCACCATGGGAGATCATTCCATCGAAACCGTTTTTTTTTGCAGAGATCCCAATTCCCTGGCTGGATATTGTGGATCCGGGCAGCTTCATTGAGATATAATATTATTTGGCATGCATTTTGCTGTAATCGTCCCCCCAAATTGGCATTCAACCCGTGGCGAAATCCCTCATCACCGAGCCTGTGGTTTTCGTCTTCCTGTGGTTGCGTGGCATTGTGAGGGGGGCCGCCTGGTGTTCCGCTCATTTCGACTCCATCCGGAATCAGCTGAAAAACCGACGAACCCCGTAGCCATTTCGAAAACCCTCTGCTAAACTTTTCAGGTCAACCAAACACTCATGACATTTGAGTCACAGCGAAGGATGAAAATTAGCGATGCCTTCCCGTGCCTGTCATAAAGCCCTTTCAATTGCGGATTCGTTTCAAGCAGATCTAGGACTCAATGTGCTGAAACCCAGAACTCGCTGGCGCTCAGACAGTCGGGATGTTGGACGCTTATTGTCGCCAGGATCATCTCAGAAACTGCTCCAGGCAATTGAAACTGCTCCTTTATGACAGTCACTCGGCAGAGCTTATGTTTCTCCGTGATCTTCGTGGCTCTGTGGTGAATCGTTTTCGTTTTAACAGGTTTAGCGTTATTTTATGACCGGTTCCCTGCAACCCGCCTGCAGGTGAGGCGGTCATGTCCCTTTTGAGGCAGCCAGCCATGCATTATCTTTATTTTGCCATTGTCAGCCTGGTCTGGGGGAGTGGGTTTTTTCTTATGAAAAAGGCCGGTTTTGCTTTCGGACCCCTGACGATTGCTGCAGGCAGTACATTTGGTGGTGCGGTTGTCCTCTGGCTGTTCTGGGTGGTGACACGGGGAGAGTGGCACATCCGGCGGCGGCATCTGCTGCCGCTGGCATTTGTCTCCTTCTTTGGATACATCTTGCCTTACAGCGCACAGCCTTTTCTTGTGAACCATATCGGTCACGGTTTTATTGGGGTGATGGTATCACTGGTGCCGGTACTGACGATTGTGGTATCGATTCCGATCCTGGGGGTTTTCCCCAGCCGGACACAACTGGCCGGGGTTCTGGTCGGGATGGGCTGCATCGTCCTGATGGTTATCGATGGTATGAATCGCAATGCCGGACTACTCTACCTGGTGCTGGCCGTTTCCGTGCCGCTTTGCTATGCCGTTTCCAACACCCTGGTGCAGAGATCGTTTCAGGAGATCCCGTCCATCATGCTGGCCGCCATCTTCATGACGGCCGCTACGGTATGTCTGACACCCCTGTCACTGGGGCTCGAGGAGATCAGGGTGGACAGCAACCTGACCCATGCGGTGGCCGCCATGGTGTTTCTGGCCGTTTTCGCCCGGGGCATCGGGATGCTTCTGTTTTACAAGTTGATCAAGGAGAGAGGTCCCCTTTTCGCCAGCATGGTCACCTATGTGATTCCGCTGGAGGTACTGATCTGGAGCTGGGTTGACAATGAACGGATCACGGTTGTCCAGGTTTCCGCCATCATGATTGTGCTGCTGATGGTCGGCGTCGTCCAGCGGGATATTATCCGGCGGGGAAAAAAGGGCCCTGAACCGGGTTCATAGGTTTCGCCGTTTTCTGGCATTCCCGTCCGGCCCTCTCTTCCTGACTGTCTCCTTGAGAGGCAGTGACCGGAGGCCCTCGATACGCTCCTTGAAGGATGGCGCCCGCCAGGCGGTTTCCAGCAGGACGCGGTCCTGCTGCAGACGGTCCCCACAGCAGCGCAGCGTGTCCCAGTCGCGCCGATGTACCTGGGGTGGATGACGGAGATATCCGGCTGGACATGGTGAGGGTTTCCGTCTGTTCAGGCGTTCCTCCGGAATACCACGAAGTAGAGACCTCCCAGCACCATCCAGCCAATATAGACCCCGATGGCAAAGGTATTGAGCAGGGCCAGGGAGATCAGCCAGGCCGGCACGATAGCGATGATGGCCAGCACCGGCACGACCGGATATCCCCAGGTCCGATAGGGTCTTTCCAGATCCGGCTCCTTGCGACGCAGCATCATCAATGACACCACCACCAGCACATAGCAGAGCAGCACGGCAGAAGCCGCCGTATCGAACAGTACAATCAGTTTGGTGAAGTAGCTGCCGACAATCCCCATGATGCCGAGGAAGATCAGTGCCACCGATGGGGTGCGGAACCGGGGATGGATATAGGCCAGCGCTGTCGGAATCTCGCCGTCCATCGCCATTGCCATCAGCAGTCTGGACCCACCCAGCATGAAGGCGTTCATGGTGGTCAGCAATCCACAGATACCGGCTGCGAGGATGATAATCACCCCTTTCTCTCCCAGGGCGATTTTAACAGGCTCCATGATCGGGATGTTGTCCGTGCTTTTCGCCAGGGATTCCCAGGGCACCAGACCGGCGTTGGCCACGGTGACCATGAAGTAAAAGAAGGCCACGAAAACGATGGAGGCCGGAATCAGAAACACCATTTTACGGATGGGGGCATTCACCTCTTCCGCAGCCTGGGGAAGAATGTCAAACCCCATGAAGGCCAGCATGCTCAGGGGGACCATCAGAAACACACCGCCCATGCCCCGCCCGAAAACCGGCTGAAAATTGGCCAGCTGCAGTTTGGGCAGGGCCGCCGCGACGTATATCAGGATCCCGGCAAACAGGATCAGTGTGAACAGGAACTGCACCCGGCCCGAGATCTTGACTCCCAGCAGGTTGATGGCCGTAAAGAATACAGCGATCAGGGCCCCGGTCAGCGCCGGGGAGAGGGTCGGATCGATACCGTGAATCAGTTTCCCCAGGATGATACACTCCCCCGGCATCATGGAAGCATAGGCCAGGATCAGGATCCAGCCGGCAAAAAAACCAGGGAACTTCCCCAGCCCTCTCTTGACATAGATATACTCACCCCCTGCCCGGGGCATGGCAGCGCAGAGTTCGGCGTAACAGAGGCCGATGAACAGGCTCAGCACCGCCGCAATCAGGATGGACAATCCCACCGCCGGTCCGGCGCGATCCAGCATGACATTGGCGAGGACTGCCCAGGCCATGCCAACCATGGCCCCGGAGATCAGCGTGAACATCGTTAACAGGGTTAACCCCTTGACCAGACTTGATTTCTCCTCCATATTGCCTCCCGTTTGATGGATTCAGCTATTCTGCAAACGTTTTTTCAAAGTATTCGACCTTGTACTGGGACTTCTCCAGGGTGTTGGCCGGGATCCATTCGATCCTGGGGGTAAAGACCAGTTTCTCCCGCATGACCCCCCGGATTTCCCGGGCCAGATTCTCCAGCTCACCGGCGTCCGGCGTGCCGGCATATTCGACCCGGATCGTGATGTTCTGTCCGAAGGCGGGTCCGGGATGGGGCAGCACAATCCGCATTTCGCCCGTGGTGCGGGGCGCAAATTTCTCAATCACCCCCTTGACTGCGGCCGGGAACACATTGACCCCTTTGACCTTGATCATGTCATCGGTCCGGCCGATCACATGAAACCGGAATCCCGTGCGGCCGCAGGGGCAGGGATCCGTGTAGACACGAACCATATCCCTGACCCGGTAGCGGATAACCGGGGTTGCCTCTCGATGGATGGTCGTGAAGACGATCTCGCCTTCAGCCCCCTCGGTCATCTCAAGGGGCTCCAGGGTCTCGGGGTTCAGGAGCTCAGCCACCAGTGCATTCTGGGCACAAAAATGCAGTCCCGGGGAGTGCCCGCACTCAGCGGCAATATCGGCCCCGACATCCGCCAGACCGTAAAAATTGCGGGCCACAATCCCCCAGGTGTTTTCAATATTGAGACGTTCCTCTTCGCTGAGGGCCTCCCCGGCCAGAAACCCCTTTTTGAAGTTGAGCTGATCCGGTTTCACCTTGAGGACTTCGCGGACAGCCATCTCCAGGAAACGGGTGGCTGAAGGGGTGGAAAAGAGCACCGTGGGCCGGATATCCCGCACCAGCTGCATGAACTTCTCCATCCCGGTACTCACAAAGGGGGCCGGGACGACGGTCATCCCCATGTGCTCGGCCCCCGAGCATTCGGAAAGCCCCCCGACAAAAAGCGTGAAATTGGCCGGGTTGATCAGGATATCCTCCGGTCGGAGACCGCCGGTCCAGGCATGACGGGCAAAAAGGTCATTCCAGAGGTTGACGTCAGATCGGGTCAGCCCGATCAGCAGGGGTCTGCCGGTCGTTCCGCTGGTGCCCTGGATACGGATAATCTTCGCGGTGGGCGCACACTGGTGTCCACCCAGGCCGCCGGTCTCCTCCTGCGTCTGGCGCAGATCCTCCTTGGTTGTCAGGGGGAATTTGCGTAAATCCGCCCACTGGACAAAATCATCGGGGTGAACACCGGCCTGCCGGAACTTTTTGCGATAGAATGCCGATTTTTGAAAGACATAGTGCAGCTGCTGTTTCAACCCTTTTGTTTCCAGTGTCTTCAGCTTTGCTGCAGGCATGGTTTCCAACGTTCTGTTCCACATCTTTTTCTGTGCCATCACCGTCTCCCGGTCAACTTGCTTTTATGTTATGTTCAAGGCCGCGGATCTCTTCTTCAATCCGTTCCTGATAGGGTGGCAGAACCTGAAAGGATCTGCCTGCCTTCAGGTAACCCAGGGCGACCTGAGCGGCACCTGCCCGGGCGTGGGCCAACCCCAGGAAATAGAGAAGATTCGGCCAGAGCCATTTGGAAAAAAAGGGCACCTGCTGACGGTAAAAAAGGTCCAGCTCCCTTTTGCGGTTCAGTATCATTTCGAAAGCGGCGATCCCCTTTTGCAGCAATCCCATTTCGGCTGGGGCATTCATGAAGAGGCGACCCTCGATATAGTGAATCAGCACCCACTCCTGGATGTTCGCCTCGGTCATATTCTGCAGCGCCGCTGCGATTTCCTGCAGGCTGCGGTTCATCAGACGCAGGGTTTCAAAGGGATCCTCCAGCCGGGCCAGATCAAAATAGTACCAGATCGCCAGAAACGCTCGTCCGATGGCATTATCCGGATTCTCTGCTACCAGCTTTTCCAGCTGCTGACGCAACCGTTTCTGGTCCCGGTTGCGGCCTGCAAACCGACGGTACCAGATCCACCGCACCTGGGTTTCCAGATCCCGGGGATACTTCCGCTTCACGCGGCGCAGGTATCTCAACGATGTCTCAATATCCCCCACACAGCTGTAGCCGAGGGCCAGGTCGTTTAACAGCCGTATATCCACCAGACGGGGCTGCAGGCGATTTTCCATGGCTTCAAGCTCGCACTGGATAGCACGCTGGGGTAACAAAAACCCCTCATCCGCCGATGCCAGGAAGACATAGTCCAGACTCTTCTGAAAGCGGGCGATCCGTTTTTTCAGAGACACCTGCCGAATCCGGATCATGAATTGCTGCAGGGCATCCGCTTCCAGTTCCAGCATGTCTCCAAAATCGAGGGATGTGTGACGGATTGCCCCCTGGAGCAGGGTGCGAAATTCGAGATCCACGATCTGCCCTACCAATGACTCAATGCCTTCCAGTGACGCCAGCAGATCGGACCAGTCAAGTCCGCTGTGGTTAAAGGCCTCCAGAAACTGCATGAATCGTTGATCGATGCCATGGGGCCCATCCTGAACCCCCGTATCTGAAAAAGTTCCGATCCATTTTCTTTTCAACAGTTCGGCTCGAATGCTGTCCGGCAGGTGTCGGCTGCCGGACGATGTGGTAACACGGGTGGCAGCAGTTGCTCCGCCGCTCCCATCGCTGCCGCCGGCGTCCCCCAGGGCATCATAGTCAAAGCCGTTGGACTCCAGAATGCGCCGGATGACCATCAGCGGCAAATACCGGTCTTTCTGGGCTCTTTTGATCGCCCTGATCTTCTCAATGACATCTGGCGGATAGTGGGCCAGGTTTTTCTGCGTCTTGACCGGCTCCCGGATCAGTCTCTGTTCCACGTAAAAGCGAATGGTGCGAGGAGTGACCCCCACCCGTTCCGATAGTTCTCCAATACGAAGGTAACTCTTTTTTTTCATTCATCTTCCTTGTGGTTTTATCAAATGACGTGTTACGTCGTATTAATTAAATAGAATGGGCCTGGATGTCAACCGGATTTTTAAAAAAGATCCGTGCATCCGGACCGAAGCCCGTTTCCAGGCAGATTTGCGGTTGTCAAAGGACCGTCATCGCTATACAATTCACAGGGATTGTTGCCGGGACCACCGGTATGTCAGGCGCTCATCACCATCAACCAGCAGAAACATCAGGAGAAACATGGAAAACCCGCTTTCCGAGGCAACCCGACCGATCATGTGGAATGTCCCTTTTTCGGAACTGATGTACCTGCTGCTGGTGATCAGCCTGGTCATCATGGTGGTTGGTATCCTGCGACGAATCCAGCTCTGGCGACAGGGAGCCCCGGATCCGGACCGGTTGGACCAGCCACTCCGCCGTCTGCTCAACCTGCTGCGGGAGGTCCTGACCCAGCGCACGGTGCGCCGATCCTTTTATCCGGGCTTTTTCCACAGTCTGATGTTTTTCTCGGCCCTGATCCTTGTCATCACGACCGGAATCATTGCCCTGGATTATGATATCGGGTTGCGGCTGTTCAAGGGCTATCTCTATGTTACCCTGACCATTCTGTCCGACATCGCCGGTTTTCTGTTCCTGGCAGGACTGGGCATGGCCGTCTGGCGACGGACGATGACACGACCCGCTTCGCTGGATAATGATCGATCGAGTCTGGTGGGACTGGGGGTCCTGGCAGTCATCATCCTGACCGGTTTTCTGCTGGAAGGCATCCGCATCTCCATTACAGCCGATCCCTGGCGGGCGTTGTCGCCGGTGGGGTATCTGGTGGGGACCTGGTTCAGGGATATCGACGTGCAGACAGGATTGCGGCTGCATGCTGCCATCTGGTGGCTGCACACGGTCTGCGTCATGGTAGGGATTGCCCTGATACCCTACACCCGGTTTTTTCACCTGATCGCCATTCCCGCCAACGCTTTTTTCATCAAAAGACAACCTGCCGGGACACTTAAGCGGATCAATCTGGCAGTTGTCATGGAAGATGAAAACTTCGATCCGGACAGCTTCTCGATCGGTATTGATACCACCCGGGATTTTACCTGGAAACAGCGGCTGAACCTGGATGCCTGCGTGGCCTGCGGCCGCTGCCAGGATGTGTGCCCGGCCTTTGCGGCGGGGCTTTCCCTCTCGCCAAAACAGTTCATTCTGGGGATGAAGGCGACGCTTGACAGGGATATCAGGACCGCCCGTGCTGATAAGAATGGCGAATTTGTCCCTACGGAGATCGTTGGTCATGCCTTCGATGAGATGTTTTTCTGGCACTGCCGGACCTGCAGGGCCTGTGATGAAGTCTGCCCTGCCTATATCGATCATGTGGATTCACAGATCGATATCCGACGCAGCGAGGTGAACATGAAAGGGCGGATGCCCGAAGATGCGGAGAAGATGCTGCGGTCCATGGAAACGCGGGGCAATCCCTTCAGTCACCAGGGTGAACGGATCAAATGGACGGATTCCCTGGGGGTTCGTATCATCGGACCCGGGGATGCGTGCGATGTCCTGTACTGGATTGGCTGTTTGACAACCTTTGACCCGACCAAGCAGCAGATCGCACTGGATGTGATCGATTTCCTGCGTCAGGCAAAGGTGGATTTCGGGATCCTGGGTGTGGGAGAGGTCTGCTGCGGCGATCCGGCCCGCGGGTGTGGTGAAGAGAACCTGTTCCAGATGACTGCCGGTCAGCAGGTGGAAGAGCTGAAACAAAGACAGTTCAACACCCTGCTGGTCTCCTGTCCCCACTGCTACAATGTGCTCAAGAATGAATATCCCCAGTTTGGAGGGGATTTCCAGGTGATTCACCACACCGAATTTTTACAGCGCCATCTGGGGGCGATGACCCCAGTGCCGTCACAAACCGGGACTGCGGTTTTTCATGATCCCTGTTACCTGGGGCGTTACCAGGGCATCTATGAGGCTCCCCGGCAGCTGCTCAAAGGCGTCCCCGGTCTCAAAACCGTTGAAATGGAACATTCAGCCAGGGACAGTTTCTGTTGCGGCGGCGGTGGCGGCCATTTCTGGATGGACATCCGGGAAGGGGAGCGGCTGAATGTCATGAGGATCGAACAGGCCCGGAAGACGGGCGCGGATACGATTGTCACGGCCTGTCCATTCTGTCATCACATGCTGGATGACGCCATCAAGCTCAAAAACCTGGAGGACCAGCTGCAGGTTTTGGATATCGCGACTCTGCTGAAGGGTCCTGACAAGGGATAAAACTGCCGGACCAGCGGTCAACCGGGTTGAGGATGAGATGGGGGCCGTTTACAGAACGATGACCCCGCCTGGGGAACTAATTCTTGATCGGGACCAGGTGAATAAGTTTTTTACTGCGGCGGATCACGCCGGCCACGGTGCCTGCCAGGGGTTTTTCGGTTGCTGTCCCACGCAGGGTGTTGGCCATCACAATCAGTTCGCATTCATTTGCATCGGCCTGGTACAGAATCTCGTCGTCAATCCGTCCGATCGTTACCAGACGTTTCTCCACCACCACAGACGGTTTGCCATCGGATCCCTTGACGATATCTTCGCTGAGTTTGAAGAGAACATGTTCAATCATGGGAGCCTCTTTCTGTTTGCCGATCATGACGTTGGTCGCAGAGGCCTGTTTCAGCTGCTCCATTTTATTGTACTCATCCTCCCCCAGCTCCTCCTTGAGATAGCTTTTCTGACTGGCCGGAATATCTTCAATCACGTGCAGCATGATAATGGAAGCACCATAGCTCTGTGCCAGAAAGACGGCATGTCGAAAAACCTCACGAGCACTGGCCGAGAGGTCTGTGGTAAATAGAATTTTCTTCACTTTGGGATCCATGATTCCTCATTGTCGGTTAGGTTTGATTGGATGGAAGGGTATCATATGGGTTAAGCAGGTTCTGCCGCTTCTTACGGGATTTTATCGTGTGCCGGACTTTTTTTGCGAACCCTTTTCTATTGCTATACCGGTATTTACCCCAATAAAGCAACCGGCAAAGTGTTTCGGGTGCATCAAATATGTGTGGGTACCTGTAAGCGGAAAGAGGCTGTTTGATCAGAAAACCTTGGAAACCAGGGATGGATTCCAGGAGCACCAAGGTTGGATTCATGCGTTTTTCTGAATAAATAACCTCTTGAAGCGGTTATGATCACAACCCCACATGTTTTTAGTGCCCCCAGTGTTTCCGGGGTACCGAATATCCCGTGTCACTCAAGGATATGGGAGTTACGGAAGCTGCCCCTGTGCTGTGGATCGCCAGAAAAATGCGGGTGGAGAAGGTGCCGGGTGCAGGAGACAGCGGAAACGTGAGGTCAGGTATCCCGGGAAGGTCTCAGCAGCAGTCAGGGAAATTGATCTATCAGAACCGTCATGCAGCTCAGTCAGCGCCTTTCAGCTTCAGTCAGCGCCTTTCAGCTTTTCTTCCGCTCTTTTGATCGTTTCCAGGATCGAATTCAAGCGAAACGGTTTGGCCAGAAAATCGAACACGCCTTTCTCGAAGCACTCTTTGGCGGTATCGGGGGTTGCAAAACCGGTAATGACAATGATTTCAGTCCTTGGAGAGCGTTTTTTGACGTCTGAAAGGAATTCCATGCCGTCGGCCCCCTCCATCTTCAAATCCGTGATAATGATGTCGAACTCCCTTTCCCTGGTTCTCTGCAGGGCTCCAGCGCTTTCAAAAAATACTTCAACCTCAAAATTGTTCTTCTCGAGGGTTGGTTTAAGCCTCTTCAGAACGATGGGTTCGTCATCAAGTATCAGAATACTGGTTTTTTGCTGAATGCTCATGGCTGCGGTTCCCTGTCGATTTGCGATAGTTGCGCATCTTTTCTGAATCGGTTGAACTCGACGATACTTCTGGCAATATGCTCCTCACTGATAAGAGATACATCAAGTTGACGGGTAAAGGCAACCAAAAGTCCTATCAAATGCATTTTCTTTTTCATCACCGCCAGGGGCAGGTTTTTGATTCTGCCGACGACCAGATCCTGTTTCAGGTTAACGATAAAATCCTCCTTCTCCAGGATTTGGGCCAGAAAGCGAACTCTTCTTGAGCGTCTGACTGCGGTGGAAACACCCCCCAGAAATCGAAAGTTCAGATAGTTGTCATTGATATTCTCCGATATACAGGCATCCACCATATTGAAATGATATCCGAGACGCAGATTAATGTTGGCATACTCCCTGGAGATAACCGCCAGGTTCTGGTCGCTGTTTTTGGGAGGGGCAATGCTGGTTGCCGATGTGCGGGTCACGCTGGACATGAAACTGCCAAAATCCACCGAAACGGCGCTGGAACTCCACACGCCGGGAGCAGTTAAACCGCTCAGGAATGCCTGCAGGGGGGTTGAAGTGATGTTTTCCGGTTGTATCAAACGGTCTCCGGTCAGATTGGAAAAACCGTCCCCCAGATCGATCAGGATCAGGTCCAGTGGAATTTTCAGATCCAGTTTCCGGGCATTTTTTTTGGAGAAGTGGGGATGATAAAAATTCATCTCAATGATCTCTTCAATCGCCTTTTCATGCACGAACCGGGTGATATCATGGAAGGTTCGGCAGGCAACCGGGGTGAAGTCTTTATCATGGGAATCGAGAAGGTTCAACGGGTCAATTTTTTTCAGGACCCGTCTCAACAGACGATATTCATAGGTCTCTTCGAAATCATCCGCCATCAGTTCGAAATGGCACAATTCCTTGACGATACCGGCATACACGCAGTTTTCACTGGCGTCCAGCGTAATTTCCTGCCCCTGTGTCAAACAGGACGTTGCGGTCTCCGTCCCGACAATGGCCGGTACGCGAAATTCCCGGGCAATGGATGCCATGGGACCGGTTGCCGAGCCGATATCGGTGATAATGCCACTGGCTTTCTTAATGACCCTGGAAAACTGCGGGGACGAATACCTTGCAACCAGGACAGCCCCCTGGGGGAAGGATTCCAGATCTGAATCGGTATTGATGAAAAAGACCGGGCCGGTACAGATGCCCTTTTGTGCAATCTCTCCCCTGCCGGAAAAAATAACCGGGTAGTTCTTTATTATTTCATTGATATTATAGGTTTCCTTCTGGTCATGGGGTTTGATGTGGAGGGGCTTGTTCTGCAGGATGATCAGGTGGTCTTTCTGATCGAATGCGAATTCGATATCCCTGGTTTTCATGAAATAGCGTTCAATCGCCAGGCCTGTTTCCGTCAAATGTTTTATCTGCTCTGGCGACAGGCAGGACAGGGTTTGCTGGTCTGCCGCAACCGCCTCAAATTCAATGCCACCGCTTTTCCGGGGGACAACCTGTTCTTTTTTCCGGACGATGTTGATTGCGGTGACGGCATGGGGCGGGTTGCGGTCGACCTCGAACCGGTCTGCCCGGATTCTGCCATCGGACTGCGCCGTTCCCAGCCCCCAGGCCGCGGAAATCGTCAGGACATCCCGTTGGGGGGAGACCGGATCCAGGGTGTGAATGACCCCGCTGACCTTGACGTCCATCATCATCTGGCAGGTTACCGACATGAGAATCTCATTCTGGGAAATTCCTTTCTGACGACGATATTCCATGGCGGTCGTAGAATAAATACTGGCCAGAACGGTTTTGTAATGTTTCACAATGGTCTCACCCGGTTCATTCAGGAGACTCACATGCTGACCGGCAAATGAATGTTCGGAATCCTCTCCCCATTCGCTGTTTCTGATGGCAAAAAAGAGGGTTTTCGATTTTTGACGGCGATAGATCTTTTCAACCGCTTTGCGGACCGCCTTCTTTATTTTGGCAGGTACCACACCGGTCCGGATGATCTCTTGAATTTTTTCGGCCGCCGTACTGACAGTGATCTCGTTATTTTCCCAACGGGCGATGACTGAATTCAGTTTTTTCTGCAGGATGTTGTATTCCCAGAAGAAGACGGAGGCCCGGGTGGTGATGGCAAAACCATCGGGAATCTGAACATTCAGGGATTTGCTGATTTCAGCCAGATTGGCGTTTCCGAGACCGACGGCATCGGAAGAATCACGGGTGATCGCATCAAATGACAGGATCAAATCCATCTTGGAACTGACCCGATGACCGGATAGCTCCTCTTTGATTTCGTTGTTGATACGATCGAATGTTTTGTATAGCGGGGTATACTTGCGGGGAGCGAGCGCATCCAGGTTCCGGATCAGATCACTTACCAGTTCGGCCAGTTGCTGACAGGTGGACCGAATATACTGCTGATCGAACACATAATTGCCACCCAGCATATCACCGGTGCTGGCGGTCAGTTCCAGGATCTGGTTATTCAGGTCCAGGATATCCTGAAATCGGCCGATGAGGAGGGCGAATGATCCCTTTTCTTTATTCGATTTCCAAAACATGAATACCTTTTCAAAGGATTCCGCTTACCCTCGACATCACCCGGCAGGTCTCACTTTTTTACTTTTTTCGAAAAAATAAAACCCATCAGCAAACCCGCACAAATCGCGATGGCTGCAGCCAGAATACCATAGATGGCGCTGTGTTCCCAGGCCATGAAGGAAATAAAGGCTGGAAAACCAACCTCTTTGACCACCAGTACCCGGGATGCTTTTTCGATGACGGCGCCATCCTGGATGACAAACAGGGTCATCTCATATTGACCTTTCTTCAATCTTGGCGGGATCGCAATGTCGGCAGAAAACTGTTTGAACGTCTCATCACCGGGTTGAAACTGGACCCCGTTTTCAAAAGAGACATACAGATCCTCGCTTCTTTTCAGTTTCTGAAATTCAGCAAAGAGCTCACTGTTGTCTTCCGGTTCCCCGGCATCGGACGTGATCGTCACCTGTTTTTCCAGTGACTGAAAACCGAGCCCCAGATCCATCTGCGTTCCCTCCGGGCTCCTTGACAGATCGCTGATGCTTTTGCTGCTGTATATCAGGTACACATCGGGGATGTTGTGCAATACCACCTTCCCCATATTCATCCAGAGAAGCCCCAGCGCTTTCCCTTTCTTTTTAAGACTGACCGCTCCCCGCTCACCGGTTAACAGGATGACGGCGTCGCTCGTTGTTGGGATTTCTCCCGTGACAGATACCGTTGTCCCATTGTAGAGCGTACCGATGAGGATTTCGGCTGGTTTCAGATCCAGTTTGAGGGGTGCCGCGTCGTTCCCCGGAGGCAGACAGATCAGTCCAATCAGTGTGAAGACCAGGACCAGGCTTATTTTCCGTAACATGTTAGTGTCCTCCCAGATATGCAAGCATGATGCTTGGTGGAAGCAACAGGTCAAATGCCATTTTAACGGCAACCAGCAGTACCAGGGATGCCAGTAGTATCTTCAACTGGTCCCCTTTCAGTTTTTTCCCCAGATTTGAACCGATCTGGGCACCGAGTGTCGAGCCGAGCAGGAGAATCACCGCCAGCACAAAATCCACTGTTTTGTTCATGTAAGCCTGCATGAATGTGACATTGATGCAGGTAAACAGAATCTGGAACAGACTGGTACCGACCACAACATGCATGGGCATTCGCAGGAGATAGACCATCACCGGAACCATCAGAAATCCACCACCGACGCCCATAATTGCAGACAGGATACCAACCAGGGTGCCAAAAAACAACGGCAGGATGATCGACATCCGGATGCCGGATTTGGTGAAATCGGTTTGCCAGGGCAGTTTCTTCATAAAGCGGGCGTAGTTGGACTCCCTGGCCGGTGCTGCTTTGGCGATGTCCTTTCTTCTAAGGGACTGCAGACTTTCGATGAACATATACCAGCCAATCACACCGAGCATAACGACATAGGTAATGGTGATCAAAAAATCCGCATTTCCCGTTTGTCTCAGAATCTTGATGATCTGCACCCCGAATGTTCCTCCCAGGATACCACCGACGAGCAACAGAATCCCCATTTTGAAATCGACGTTTCCCAGGCGGTAATGGGCCACGGTCCCGGAGGTCGAGGCCCCGACGATCTGGTTGGAGTCTGATGCTGCGGCGACCGTCGGCGGGATGCCGAACATGATTAAAAGGGGCGTGAGAAGGAAACCGCCTCCCACACCAAATATGCCCGAAAGAAGACCGACAAATCCCCCAAGACCAAAAATCAGCAAAACGTTGACACTATTTCCCGCTATGGGTAAGTAAAAATGCCACATGTGCACTCCCTGTTAATATAACAATATAAATTAAAAGACTTTTTTTCTTTTTTTCGGCAACAGGTGTTACATTATGCAATAGTCATTTCTGATTTGTCTATGCTGAAAGCATGGGTGCTGCATAGATACTGTCTTTATTTGTTAAGAGCGTCACTTTTCAACATGATTGAATTGCAGACACGCTCTGCTGCGGCCCGCTGGAACCGATCAGGCATGGTAAAACCTCAGTGTCGGCAATTCTACGGCGGTCAGTTGGTTGCCGTATGAGGCCCCGGTATCAATCCCGATAAAGTTGGGGGTCACCAGGGGCATTTCAAAGGGTATATGGCCAAAAACCACCGTATAATCGTGTTTGTCTTCATTGTTATCATGAAAAATAGTCCGGGATCCGACAAGGGTATCTATCTGCTGGTCTTCAATCCGTTTCCCGGGACCGAGTCCGGCATGGACGAAAAGATAGCCTTCAGCAAGATAGTAAGGTAACAGCGTTGTCAGAAAATCCCGATGGGCATCCGGCAGAAAGGACAGATCGGACAGACTTTTGGGCGTCTCACGATGGTAGCTGTTTAATGTCTCCTCGACCTTCATATGCCGGAGCAGTTGCAGCAGCCCCTCTTCCCCGGTTTTCGCATACATCAGGAGCGTGTGCTCATGATTTCCCATGAGAAAGACCACTTTTGTCAGACGTTGTTTCAGTTCAATCAGGTAAGCGATGACATCGGCGGTCTGCGGCCCCCGGTTGATATAGTCACCCATAAAAACGAGCGTATCGCCTCTTGCCTGGTCAAAAGGCAACCGGGGAATCAGTCGAGACAGCTTTTCAAAATTGCCGTGAATATCGCCGACAGCGAATATTTTTTGTTGTTGGGTCATTTTCTGTGTAAAAGGTCTGTTTTTTGGGGACTAATCGCCCGGGTCAGCGGATTTTTCGCGGCCGAACTGTTCAAGGGTGTAATCCCCTTCCAGGAAAGCCCTGGACAGCCTGACAGGTGCACTGTCATCCGTCATGGCAGCATCCATCAGCCTGGAGAAACCCAGGAGCCGCCCGATCATGATCAGTTTTTCCCGGATCGTTTCCTTTGATGTTCCGGTCAGCGTGCCGGTTACCATATCGCCGATGGTGGCGGTAAAAAAATCATTTTCACTCAGTACGGTGGCGATAAATGCCGTCCGTCGCTCCCTCTGGACCTGGGACGTACCACCCCCCTTGAACCGGAAACGGATATAGTTGTCCCGGTTATGGGTGCTGCAGACTGAATCCAGCATGGTGAAATGATAATCCATCCGGGCGTTGAGATTGATATAGTCAAAGGCCAGCAGCACATAATTCATGCTGCCGACGGGTCTGGCACTTCTCCCGTCCAGCATGGATCTTGAAATCAGACCGGACACGTTTCCGTGGGGTGGCGGACCGCTCCAACGGAGTCCGGGTGTGGATACCCCTTCCCAGAGAGCAAGAAACGGAGCGGAAACGACATCATCCAGGGTGATCTTCAACCCTTTTCGACTGCTGATAATGCCCCCTCCCAGATCAATGATCTGAAAATAGAACGGGATGTCGGTTTCCAGCCGATATCGATCGCCACCACCGAACAGCACCCGGTCGCTCGCTTCGAACATCGTCAGGATGCCCATCTCGTGGATATAACGGATGATATCGTGAATTGACTGGCACTCCAGAATGGAAAAGGTTGGACCGTAGGCATCCGTCAGATTCAGCGGCACAATCAATTTCCGCAGGGATTCAACCTCACGGGATTCAGCTGCCTGTTTAAAAGGCACGGTTTTCGGGTTATGGCCGGTCTGAGCGGTTCTCCAGGAATGTTCCACCTCTCCCCAGATGCTCTCCGGGGCCTCAAACACCAGGTGCCGGTCCGTATCCAGAACAATGAGCTGGCCGTCGTGCAGCACCCTGGTGGCATTTTCCGTACCGGTCAACATGGGGCGGCCATTTTCACGGGCAACACAGGAAAGATGATCTCCCGGATTTCCGATATCCACAATGACCCCGCTGAAATCGGAGATCCAGCGGGCGGCATCCACCATGCTCTGATGGAGAACCATTATCCGGGGTCCCTGTCCGGGGTGCTCAAAATCGGTCAACGACCTGATAATTTGAACCCTGCCGGCCACCCTGCCGGAACAGGCGATGGCGCCACCGCTGACCAGGGGTTTCCCCTTCAGCGATTCGACCATTCTGCCGATCTGGACAGGCAGGTGCAGGGGTCTGGCCTGCAGAATTGAAATGGTGTCATCCGGGCTGACTGCCCATTCAATATCCTGGGGCTGGCCGGAAAGGCTTTCCACCATCAGTCCCATGTTCACCAGGGTCTGCAGCTGACTCCTATTCAACAGGGGCCTGCGGCTTTGGGAAGGGTCCAGGGTCTGTTCCACGATCCCGCCATCTGGATGACAGACCACAATCTTATGTTTTTCAGCTGTTTTTACCTCGTCATCGGGCTTGGGTCCCGTTCTGGAAGGATAAAACAGATCCGTGGCAAACTCCCCGTCCACCGCAGATGTCCCCAGTCCCGGTACAGCACTGATCAGCATCCTGCCGGTATCCCGGCTGCCCGGATCCATGGTGAAAAGGACGCCTGCCGCTTTGGCGGGGATCATTATCAGGCAGAGGACAGCCATGTCAAAATCAACCACCGGCAGATCCACCTGCTGACGGTAGGAGATGCATCTGGCATTGAAATTACTGGCCAATACCCTTTTAAACGCGGTTACCAGATCATCCCAGGTGGTGATGTTCAGGACCGTTTCGAACTGTCCGGCAAAAGAGTGCTCCAGTCGGTCTTCAACGTTGGCACTGCTGCGGACAGCGATGCCCCTGCTGGTGTTGGCTGTCAAGGCCTGGTAGGCGGTTTTCAGAGCGCCGGCAAGATCGTCGGTCAAAGAGGCCTTCATGATTTCGGCAGCAATTTCCGTTGCTGTCTGCTCAATTTCCTTTTCCTGGAAGGCACGTCGCTTTAACTGCCGAAGTTTCTGCTTTATCAGCAGGTCCAGGCTGTTCGCTCTCAGGAACTGTCGACAGGCTCCGATCGTGATCACAAAACCATCGGGAACCGGCAGACCGATCTTTTTCAGCTCGGAGAGGGACGCGGCCTTGCTGCCGACGCTGTCTTTCAGTTCGGGGGTAATCTCCTCCAGAAACAGACATGCCGGTGGTTCCCCGGTGCTGCCGGGGATTGACCCCAGGGCCTGCAGGATACTGTCTGACAGGATTTGATACCGCTGGTACAGACCGCCGCTTTTCCGGCTCTCCATCCGATATAAACCGTCCACCAGTTCAAATGTACAATCCAGCAACTCCTTCACCTGTTCTGACAATCCTGTCAGATTGTGGGATGCGGTGGCGGTTCTGACGTCAATTTCGCTTAAGAGGGTAAGTGCCCGCTCGTTATTGGCCAGCAGAATCCGGAAGGTGTGGTAGAGAATTTTCACGGAAGACAACAGCTCTTCGGACTGGGCTCTTTTTTGTTCCTGATATTTCGCTTTCAGTTTTGTTATCCATCCAAACATGGATTGGTTCCCCGGTATCTTGGTTGACTGGCGCTGGCCCTACTCAGGTGATTGACCCAGCGGATTCCTGGCTTTTTCCATAAAGAGCTTGAAGGTTCGTTCTACGTCTGCCTCGGAAACCAGTTTCACATCCAGCTGCCGGGTGAAGGCGATCAGTTCACCAATGCGGATCAGGGCAAGTTCCAGATCCTGACGCGCTGCCATTTTCAGCTTTCCGACAACCAGGTCGCCCTTGATTTTGACATTGAAATCCAGACTCTCCAGAATCATCTGAATCAATCCTGCCCGGTTATGCCGTCTCTGGGGGTCCGCAAAACCGCCTACAAAACGGAAATAGATGTAGTTTTCATTCGGATGGTCGGATACATAGGAGTCAACCACATTGAAATGGTATCCCAGGCGAAGACTGAAATTGAGATAGTCCCTGGAAATAATCGCCAGGTTCTGTCCCACAAATTCAGGACGGCTGGCAAGCATATCCTGAGTTTGCTTCATCCCGGAGATAATGTCTTTCATGCTGATGCGGGACGGTTCCTGATCCCAGGTATCCTTGACCAGCAGACCCTTCAGGATGGCCTGGAACGGTTTTGAGGCGATGTTTTCCATGCGGACATGCCGGTCATCGGCCAGAGAGAGACCGTCTGCCATATCCAGGATGGTAATATTCAGGGGAATTTCAGATTCCAGGGTCCGTGTCGGATAGTTTTTGAGATGTTTATGCCGACGATGCAGGTTCACAATTTCATCCACTGCCTTTTCATGGGAAAAATGAATAATATCATGCAGGCTCTGGCAACCGTCAGGCTTGAATTGCGTGGATTCAGGGTCGATCAGATTCAGGGGGGTCATCCAGCGCAGCATCCGTCGCAATATATTATACTCCGGGTCGGTCGCCAGGAGTCCCAGCTGAAAAGGGTTATAGTTCAGCAGTGCCGGGATTGACCCCTCGTAAACCTTGCACTCTTCAGCATCTACCGTGACTTCCGACCCCTCCTGGAGCAGTTCCAGGGCGTTGTGGGAACCAACAATCATGGGAACGCGGAATTCCCTGGCAACGGTAGCCAGATGACCGGCGGGGGCTCCCACTTCGGTAATCAGTGCGCCGGCTCTCCTTAAAACCGGGCTCAGTTGGGGACTGGCATGTCTGGCAATGGCGATACCACCGAGGGGAAAATCTGATGCCTGATACTGGTCGGTGACATGTACCACGAGCCCGGTGGCCGTCCCGACCTGCGCCGTGGCACCACTGTCGAGCAACAGGATCGCCTGCTGGATTTCACTGCTTAACGCCTCGGTGGAAACGCCAGGGGGCGGTTTGGCGATGATTGGCTCAATGGCTGTGATGACCAGCTGTCCATCGTCATCTTCTGCCCAGTTGATTTTCTGTGGCAGGCCAAAAATACGTTCCATCTCAACCCCGATTTCGACCAGGGTCGTCAGTTTGTCCCTTCCTACCAGTGCCGAACCCCGCAGCAGGGTGTTTTTCAATTGATCCAATGGCTTGGTGCCATCAGGGAGGGCGGTCTTGAGCGGTTTGGGGATGATGCGGGATTCCATCAGATCATGGGGATGGGATATTGCGACCACGTACCGTTCACCATCATCCGGGTCCGCTGCAGGATCATCGGACCGCCCGGATCCTGCTGTGATTGTCAACGTGCCGGCCGCACTGTTTTCAGGATCAAAGGTGACAATGGTGCCGTGCAGCCTCGACGGGATGACCTCTCGAATACTGACAACGATGGCGAGGGGCTCTTCAGAATCCGGTTCGTGATTGCTCTCCACAACATCCAGCAGGCAACCCAGCAGGATGTCCGGGTAGGACCGGGTCAGCAGATCAGCAGGGGCTTCCAGTATGCGTCTGACAGTCGGCTTGCTGAAAGGACTGTCCGCCCGGGTGATCACGCTCGCATGCATGGACAGGGACACATCCGGTCCCCTTCTCGTATACAGATCGGTCAATTCGTCCTGGATAGCCTGTTCCAGATCCCTGGAGAGACCGGTTTTTTTCAGTCGTTCTGTAAAACGGGTGTGATCGGACTCAGGCGCCCCTTTTTTCCCGAGGAATTGGACCGTTTCATCCACCAGCTGGTTGGCTTCCATAAAATGACGATACGCCGTCACCGTGATCACGAACCCATCGGGGATGCGCCGACCGAGGCTGTGATGGATTTCTCCCAGGCAGGCATTGTCGTGTCCGACAAGCGGTTCCATTTCCCAGCGGATCACCGAATGGGGAACCGTCAGTTTATTGCCATAGGGTCCAAGACCGCCTTCAACGATATTTTCCAGAATCGCCTTGATCGTCTGGAATTTGTCAAAGAGATCAATGTAGCGGTTGTCAGTTAATGCGTTCAGACTGTATACTACCTGGTAAACCAGCCCGTTGACCTCTTGCAGGGAGCTGTTCAGGTAGGCACTGTCAAATACAAATTCCCCTCCCAGGGATGTTTCCATCTCTGCCAGTTTTTCAAGAAAGCGGGTGTTTAAATCCAGAATCATGCGGAACTTGGAGAACAGTGCCTTGATTGTTTCAAGCCCTTTGACGGGATTTCGGGTTGCTCTTTTAAAGCGGGAAAATAGCTTCATCATGCTGCAATCGCCTGTTCACAGGAATACGGGGGAAACACCCTGCAATTCACAGTCAAATAAATGCCGACACTGCTTTCCAAAGGGTCCATGTTGATGCACGTCTCAGAAAACTATCATTCTTTACAAAGTAATTCAAACGGATTAGCTTGATCATGTCATAATAGAGTGGTTAGGGAAACGTGATAATATTGTTTTGTGTCAGGAATCATGAAAAACACCACGCGATATAAGGTTGTCAAAAAACGGCTCATCCTGCTGTTTCTCCTTTGCATCGGCTTTGCAGGCTCTTACACGATGGTTTATCGGTGGAACATCCTGGATTTTAACGATAAGCTGGTTTCGCTGGAAAATGTGTACGATCTGTTTGACGATATCCTGGAAATAAAACGGTATGAAAAAAACCTGATCTATTTTCAAAATCCGGAGAGTTCAAAGGAGATCGTCTTCTATTTAAATAAAGCTGAAATTGATATTGCCAGGATATCCGACAGTATCATCGAGGTGGTCGGTGCGGAGAAGTTTTATGAATTTTCGCTCAACCTGCAACAGTACAGAGCGATGATCCATCAGCACATCCAGGGCAACAAAGTCGATTTGAAGGAGATCAGGGAGAGGGGGCGCACCATTGTCGATTTTGCCCAGGCGCTTTTGAACCAGAAAAAAGAAAGTATTCACAGATTCTTGCGGGTGGGTATGTATCTGCCCATCTCCATCCTGGGACTTTTTGTGATACTGATTATCGCGTTGTTCATGTGGCAGGCCAAGGGGACTTTGACACGCCATGCATTTGTGCAGAAAGCGACGGAGGAATTCGCCCGGGGTGAGTTTGTGATTCATGCAGACGCGTCCAAGTGGAAAGATGAAGTGTCGGATCTGATCCTGATTTTTAATAGAATGGCTGAAGAGATCGAAACAAGGCAGGAACAACTGTTTCAATCAAGAAAAATGGCGTCGATCGGGACCCTGACCTCAGGGATCGCCCATGAACTGAATAATCCCCTGAATAACATCTCATTGACGGCAGACAGCCTGCTGGCGGACTGCGAGCATATGGATATCGCTGAAATCAGGGACATGGTGTCCGATATTGCCAGTGAAACAACCCGGGCGAGTGAAGTGGTCAAGAATCTCCTCGATATTTCACGGGGTGATGAACCCTCTTTTGTCCCGCTTCACCTCAAGAGTGTTGTCAAAGATACCCTGAAAATCCTCAAAAACCAATTGATGCTGGCTTCCGTTAAATATGTCAGCAATATTCCCGATGACCTGCCAAAAATCAGGGGTAACAAGGACAAGCTGATCCAGGTCTTTCTAAATCTCTTCCTGAATGCGATTCAGGCGATGCCGGATGGTGGAACCATCTCTGTCGATGGGAAAAAGGATCCGGATGGATATGTCCGGATCGATTTTAAAGATACCGGTATCGGCATGAAAGTTGAGGATCTGGGAAAGATATTCGACCCGTTTTTTACGACCAAGCCTGTTGGAAAGGGAACCGGTCTGGGCCTGTCCATTGTCTATGGGATTATCAGCAAACACAAAGGCTATATCGAGGTGAAAAGCGAATTGAATCTTGGCACGACCTTCTCCATTTTTCTCCCCATCCCGAAATGGAACAAGTATTTTTATGGGTAGCCATCTCCAGAACAAGCCGCATCCGGCGCCATCAACGGAATGTTCAGCAGGACTTCCGATGAAGCATCTGCAGGGGCTTGTCATCTGGCAGGGGGCTCAGGGATGACCGGTAGAACCAATCTGCTCGGGGATTAATCATTGATGGATTCAGTGCTGATTGACCTGTCCAGTCGCTGATGACGATCTGGTGAGTCCAGCATGCAGAAATTGTCTGGATCATGGTTTTCAGAAAACTTTATTGACAGGTTGATTGATGTATACTCTAATAATTATTGGCTGTCAGTGCTGAAGGCTACGGGAAACAAGGTCCCATTCACAAGAACCCCCTGTTATGATGAGATAATGTTCCCATTCCGCGCCAAAGACGTCTGTCAGTTTTAAACATTCAAAAATCACACTGCTTCACTTTTTGTACAGGGTCAGGTTTTGCCTGAGAAACCGGCTGGCTGGTTGCATCGGTTTTTCCTGCCTGACTGTTCATCTGCCAGTGGCAATAATCCAGGCTTGACATACTGTGTTATGAAAAAATCAAAAGTGCGACTGGTTCATTCCCTGTTGTTTCGGACTCTGTTTCTGGTTGGCGTCAGCATCTCCATTATTTCAATCATTACCATTCTCATTATCTATAATATTGAGAGCAATAATGTGGAGAGGGACTATATCAAAAATGGATACAGCCTGCTGGACAATCTGGTCGAACAGACGCGATTTTCGATTTCCAAAGGTCAGCGGAAATCCTTTCAAAATGCACTGGATAATATGGCCAACGTCTCCCTGGTCAAAGAGACGGCCATGTTCACCCGAAATGGATACATGACCTATCTTTCCGGGTACAAATCCATCGGTAAGACCTTTCTGAAGGGTAAAGGGAGTGGTGAGGTTATCAATACCAATGCCGATCTCTATCAAAGCACCAACGGGAGCTTTCTGAGGAGTGACTGGCACACCAAGGATCTGGAGGATACGGAAGCGGCAATCAAGCATGCGGAACAGTTCCGTGCACAGAATACGGCCTGCAACAGCTGCCATTTCATGCTGGATGTCGAAAAACTGAATCCTGAAAAAACACATGTTGATCAGGGCGCCTACTTTGACTTCATCTACCCGATACCCATTCAAAAAAGCTGTACGACCTGTCATACCCAATGGGTGGAAAATGGCACAGCCGGATACCTGAAGATTGCCATCGATCGTTCCGGTGTTGTCAAACAGAAAAGGGGCTTCCTGTTTGACATCCTGCTTATCCTGGCGGTGGTCATCATTCCTTCTTTCATCCTGCTGTTTATCATTTTCCGGCTGGCACTGCATCAACCGCTGGAAAAACTGATTGATTTCATCAAGAAGGTTGAGTTGGAGGGAGACTTCTCCTTCAAGTACGATATTAAGGACCAGAACGAGGTGGGGCTGATTGCAAATTCCGTCAATACATTTCTGGAACTGCTGCAGGTCGCTTTTTTAAAGCTGAATCAGGTCGTCAAAGCCCTTTCAATGGGGGACCTCACGCAAAAGGTCGATATCCCGCTGAAAGGAAATCTGAATGAATTCAAGGATAATATCAACAATTCCTTTACCATGCTGGGTCACATGGTCTCCCAGGTTACGGAAACCAGTCAGCGTATCAACCACCATTCCAGAGACCTGGCAAAAATGGCGGATGATCTTTCGAGCGGGACAGCCCTGCAGGCATCCTCCACGGAGCAGGTTTCTTCATCCATGGAACAGATTTCTTTGCAGACACGGGAGAACAGCAAAAACACCGCGGACGCAAAGGCGCTGATCAATACCATGATCGAGATCGTGCAGCAGGCCAAGGCGCAGATGGAAACCATGAAGCATTCGATCAAAAAAATCACTGAGGCCAGCACCAATGTCTCCGGTATCAACAAGACGATTGACGAAATCGCTTTTCAAACCAATATACTCGCCTTAAATGCGGCTGTAGAAGCAGCCCGGGCTGGAAAATTCGGGAGAGGTTTTGCCGTTGTAGCGGAAGAGGTTCGCAGCCTGGCCGGGAGAAGTGCCGATGCGGCGAAAAAAGCAACCGACTTGATTGAGATCTCCCTGCATGAAGTGTCAGCAGGGGTTAAAAACACCGAAAAAACAGCCGCCATTCTCGACAGCATTATCCAGTATGTGGGTGACACCAGCACGATCATCACCAGCATCGCTGAGGCTTCGGCCGACCAGAATATCAAGATCGCCGAAATCAATAACGGGCTCGCACAAATCAGTAATATCGTTCAGCAGAATGCATCAATCGCTGGTAACAACTCTACCATGTCAAAAGATATGTTTGAAGAAGTATCCAGCCTGCTGAATATCCTTAATCGCTTCAATATTGATAACCCGGCGACCCCGGGCGAAAGTGCCATCCAGATAGAAATCAACCCGACCCGGGCAAATTCATGAATCAGTTTCAGATCCTTTTACCTCAGCCATGACAACAACCATTACGATGGACCCGGTGACCCGTATTGAAGGGCACCTGAAGATTAAAACGGAAATCCAGGGAAATGTGGTCATTGACGCGAGAGCATCAGCAGACATGTTTCGCGGTATTGAAAAAGCACTTATCGGCTACGATGCCCGCGTCGCGCAGCAGGTTACCCAGAGAGTCTGCGGGGTGTGTCCGTATGCCCACGCTGAAGCATCTTCCCAGGCCCTTGAGCGCGCCATGGGTATCAAATTGAATCGGAACGGGCAGATTCTGCGGAATCTGATCAGTTCCGCTTACCAGCTCCACGATCACCTGTTGCATTTTTACCATCTCTGTGCACTTGATTTTATTGATATCACATCGATTCTGCAATATTCCGGTCGGGACAGGACCCTGAACTACCTCAAGGACTGGGTTGCAGCCGAACTAAAAAGTGACAGGATATTCCCGGCGGCTCCTTTTTTACCCCGTTATAAAGGGGATTATGCATCGGATCAGGCCTTGAATGTCAGTGCCATTAAAAATTATGCAGATGCATTTCCGGTCATGGCAAGCCTGCAGAAAATGGTGGCGCTTTTCGGCGGGAAGTCTCCCCATACGGTCGCCATCGAAGCCGGTGGCGTGACCACGATGCCGGACGTGTCCAATATTGCCGCATACGCAACCCTGCTGCATCAGGTCGAGCCGTTTATCCGGCAGAACTACCTCAACGACGTCCTGGCAGTGGCCGGGGCATTTCAATCCTATTTCAAGGAAGGTGTGGGGTACGGAAACCTCCTCTCGTTTCCCCAGCTTCCCGACGCCGATGGTGAGAATCCCATTTTTTCATCGGGGGTCACCCTCCAGGGGAGTTATGCTCCTCTGGACATTAAGCGGATATTTGAAGATCATACCTACGCCTACTATGAAAATATTCCCTCAAGTCAGGTAAAACCCCTCTCCAGCGACAAACTGACCCCGATCAGTTATGACGCTTTTAAAGCAGAGCATCAAAAAGAGAACGGGAAATACAGCTGGTCAAAAGCGCCCCGCTATGATGGAAACGTGGTTGAAGTCGGTCCTGCCGCCAGACTGGTCAACACCTATAAAAGCGGAAAGAATCCGGAGGTGAACAGGATGGTCGATACGGTTAATCGGCAGCTGAATATCTCCATCGACGACTACCATTCCGTGATGGGCCGGCACCTGTCCCGGGCCTTGATATCCCAGATGCTGATTGAAAAAATAAAAACAGATATGGAACTGCTGGAGCCGGGGAAAAGCGCATTTGTTGATCATGATGTCCCGAAAAATGCATCCGGGGTCGGATTGACGGAGGCTTCCCGGGGTGCTCTGGCCCACTGGATTCAGACGGATGACAAGGGATACATCCGCAATTATGAAATGATTGTTCCGACCACCTGGAATATTTCTCCCCGGGATGCTTCCGATCGTCCGGGGGCCATTGAAAAAATGCTGATTGGCACCAGAATCGCCGACCCGGAAAATCCGATTGAGCTGGCACGGATTGTCCGGTCTGCGGACCCCTGCATCGCCTGTTCCGTACATTAGAAGGAAACCCATGATGATACCACCGATTTCCAGAAGAGAGGCTCTTCGAAAACTATACCAGATAGCGGTCAGTGTGGGGGCGACATCCTTTCTGACCTTTGATGACCTGTTGCAGGCGAGTCAAAGGACGAATCCGGTTCCGTCTGTAGTCTGGCTTCACGGTTCGTCCTGTACCGGGTGTACCTGCTCGTTGCTCAATATTGAAGAGGTTCCCCTGGTACAACTGATCACACAATTCATGGATCTGACGTTTCACCCGGATATTTCTTCCGCTACCGGCGAGCAGGTGGTTTCCATATTGACCGCTCTCCTGGAATCTGATCGCAAATTTATTCTGCTGTTTGAAGGGGGCCTGCCGGTTGACCTGCCGCATGCCTGCCTGATGGCGGATAGACCGATGAGTGAATGGGTTTCCCGGTTGGGGAGCAAAGCGGAGGCCTCAATCGCGATTGGCACGTGTGCGGCGCTGGGGGGGATTCCCAAAATGGCGGGGACTCTCACGGGCAGCCACACCCTGTCTGAGTTTTTCAAGAAAGAAGGGATAGCCACACCGGTGATCAACCTGCCCACCTGCCCGATAAAACCGGAACATCTGGTCTATACCCTGCTGTACTACAGCAAATTCAAAAAACCGCCTGAAATGGACGCGATGAATCGTCCGAAAACATTTTTCGGCAAGACGGTTCATGAACGTTGTATCTATTATGCGGACTTCCAGGAGGATAATTTTGCCAAGCGGATCGGGGAGGACGGCTGTCTGTTTAAACTCGGTTGTCAGGGACCGATTACCTATAATGATTGCCTGATCAACGGATTCAACAACAACACCAACATCTGTATCAGAGCCGGTCATCCCTGTATCGGATGTGCCAGTGTCCAGTTTCCCAGGAAGATCATGATGCATCGCTTTGACGATGTCAGACAGATCTGAGCCCAACCGGGAGATGACCCCGTCCGGGGTCCCACTGGATGGGCCCTTGACCGGAGTGCCGGGGTATTCAGGTCTGTGGGATTTCTCCCACGGGTGGTCACTACTCACCTGTATCCACCCTAAAGGTATTGTGTTTCAGGAAACGCATGCATCCTCCTGGAGCTTCTGGAAGCCATTCATGGTCTCCAGGGAATACCTTCGGGGCTGAGCTAAAATTGATCTGAATAGCTTTCCAACGGGCCTACAGCCCGCCTCAAATCTCAAACAACAACCGAAAAATGACCGGTTGTTGCTTAAAAGATACCACGGGTGAAACGATAGGCAGTCAAAAAATCAATCTGACTCACTCATTATCACCTTTTCGGTTCAGCAGCAAATAAGGATGCCGGCTCAACATCAGAAAACAGCACTTGACACCCAACAGCCGTTTTTCTACGCTTTGATGGCACTGTTTTCTGGTCGTTTTTCTGTAATTTCAGCACGCTTTGCTGATCATGGCTGCGAATTGCCGCACCACGGTGTGGACGCTGCCGGACAAATGATGCCGAAAGGTTTTTTACACGGGCGGATAAGGCGCTTTATCCATAAAAGGATCAGATAGATCCGGCAAACCCGGGGAGGGATAAAAAATGGACATCGAGTCGAAAAAGCACCATTCCGGTTCTGTGGCGAATCCTCAGACCATTCAAATCCGGGACGACTTCTGGTCCGCGCGGCAACGGGTCAATAGCGAAAACGCCATATTTCACCAGTGGGAACAACTAGAGAGCACCGGTCGACTCGATAATTTCAGAAAAACAGCCGGTCTCATGCAAGGCCCTCACCAGGGATTTTTTTACAATGATTCTGATGTCCACAAATGGGCCGAGGCCGCGGCCTGTATCCTGGGAGATTCGGATAATTCCCTGCTGCGTGACCTGCTGGCCCAGTATACCGATCTGGTGATCCAGGCGCAGGCCCCGGATGGCTATCTTTTCACCTATAACCAGCTGAACTTCCCCACCCAGCGCTGGCAGAACCTGCAGATTGAAAGCGAACTCTATACCCTGGGCCATTTTATTGAAGCCGGTATTGCCGCAAACCGGAATCTTGGTGACCAGGATCTTTTCCGGGCCGTGCAGAAAAGCGCGGATTTGATCACCGATGTCTTTGACAAGGCCTCCGTTCTGATGACGCCGGGACACCAGGAGATTGAGATCGCCCTCTTCCGGCTCTACCAGGCCACCGGCAACACCCTCTATGTTGAAATAGCAGAAAAATTCCTCGAACGCAGGGGAAGAACCCGCCTTTTTGGATACCATCTGTTCCGTCAATTCAGGAGCCAGGTCAAAAGATCCCGGCAGGTTGCCCGACGGAGCACGGAGCAGACGGGAGACCCGGCGCTGGGGTTTGACATGCGGGAAACCCTTTCCGGGAAGGAACCGCCATTGATTGGACTGCGGGCCAACCTCCAGTTCCTGACGGGCCGGTATCATCAACAGCATGTCCCGATCCGACAGATGACAGAACCGGTCGGTCACGCGGTCCGGTGGACTTACCTGCAGACTGCTGTTGCCATGCTCTACCGGGAAACGGGCGACCTCTCTCTTCTTGCAACCCTGGAGGAAAGCTGGGAGCAGATGGTTCAAAAAAAGATGTATGTTACCGGTGGCATCGGGTCGCTGCCCGTGGTTGAGGGATTTGGCCGGTCTTATGAACTCGATAATGAATTTGCCTATGCCGAAACCTGCGCAGCCATAGGCTCCATTTTCTGGAACTGGCAGATGACCCTGGCGACCGGAGACGCCAGATATGCGGACCTGACGGAGTGGCAACTGTACAATGCCGCGGCTGTCGGGATTGCACTGCATGGCAGGGCCTACCTGTATCGCAATCCACTGCAGTCTGCGGGTGGCTTGACGCGGAAACCATGGTTTGGCACTGCCTGCTGTCCGGGGAATATTGCCCGGTTATGGGCACAACTGGGCCGATATCTCGTCTCCGCGGACAAAACAGGCCTGGTGCTGCACCAGTATATCGGCTGTGAGGCGGATATCCCAATGGAAGAGAACGCAGACCCGGTTCGTCTCAGGATATCCTCCGGTCTGCCCTGGGAGGGGAAGGTCACTGTGTCCCTCTCACAAAACCAGCCTCGGGCGTTCTGTCTCAAGGTGAGGATTCCCGGCTGGGCGGACAGCTGGCAGGTCATGGTGGATGGTGACGTCCTGCAATCAGGGAAACGCGGTTCGGTATCATCACCGTCTGCCGGAAACCATTTTTTCTTTGAGTCCTTTTACCTGGAGTTGAACCGCACCTGGGACCGGGTGACAACGATCGAGATCCTGTTCGGCATGCCGGTGGTGTTTCATCAGTCACCCGCCGAGGTAAAAACCAACCGGGGCAAAACCGCTCTCTCACGGGGACCGGTGGTATACTGCCTGGAAGATATCGACAACCCGCAGGCCGGTGTTCCTCAGGCCGTTATCAACCGGCAGCAGGTCATCCGGCATCGGTATATAGTTAACCTGCTGCACGGGGTCGTTATTCTCGAAGGCAAGGACACCACTGGAAATTCCCTCGTCTTTATTCCCTATTACGGCTGGGCCAACCGGGAGCCTTCGAAAATGCAGGTCTGGGTGTCCGCTTCTCCCTGACGGGTTGAGGTCGGGACCGAACCGCAAGGGGGGGTATCATTCCTTCAGGATGCCGTGGCTTTCACAGCAACCACTCTTTGTGGAACCGTAATAAAAACCGTCAGGACTGCCGCCAGGATCGGGACCAGTGCCAGGATCCAGAACGTGAGCGTGAGCCCGTAAGCATCGGCCATAAAGCCGGACAGGGCCGTTCCCAATCCGCCGGTACCAAAGGAGAGACCCAGTATCAGGCCGGATGCCAGTCCAAGATGCCGCGGCATCAGTTCCTGAGTCAGGACAATGGTGACTGAGAATGAAGCCAGCAGCGCCGCCCCCGAGGCCCCCGCCATCACCCATACCCAGGGACCTTTCAGGTAGAGCATCAAGGCCGCAAAAACAGGATAAACCAGCGAACTGATGACGATGATTCGCTTTCGCCCGATCCGATCCGATAAATGGCCGCCATAAAGACCTGCAAATGCACCGCAGGCTAAAAACACGGTCAATATCAGGCTGGCGGATGTCAATGCAATCCCTTTGCCCTCAAAAAACAGGGGCAGAAAAGTGATAAAACTGACGTAAACCCATGAGCGAAGGGTGACGATAAGGCAGACCGCTATCAGGGACACCCAGGGGATGATGGATGCCGTGCCGGGCGTTGCGTCGGACGGTCCGGGTTTTTCCGACTCCCGGCGCAGGAAATCTCCCGGGTAGAAAAGGATCAGCAGGACCAGCAGGACGCAGGGTGGGAGCAAGCCCAGGGTTGCATGCAGACCAAAACCGAGCACCAGAAACCCGCCAACCATCGGACCGATGGCAAACCCCAGATTTCCCCCCATGGAAAAAACAGCCGTTCCCAGACCCTTTTTGGATCCGCTGAGAAGAAAGACGGCCATCATGGATCTTGGATGAAAAGCGGCCGTTCCCAGTCCTGCCAGCGCGACCAGTGAGAGTGCGGTCAGGTAGTTGGGTGCCCATCCCAGCAGTCCCATGGCGGTTGCTGTCCAGAGAAGTCCGACCGGAATGAACCAGCCGGTGGGAACCCGATCGGAGATGAAACCGAAAAAAGGTTGGATAACAGATGAGGTTAGATTCAGAACCATCATCATCAACCCTACCTGGAAGTAGCTCAGCTCAAAGAGGTCCTTCTGCCGGGTCACCACTACCGGCAGGATGCCCTGGGAAGCGTCGATAAAGACATGTCCCAGGAAGATCAGCAAGAGGGGAATTTTTTCCATATAATTGGTTTCTTTTGTTCGCTGACGGCGGCGATCAGAATCAGAGCAACCGCAGCCATCGTGATGTTGATGAAAAAGGCGTGATCGTAAACCCCGGTCCGGTCTCTCAGCAGTCCGGAGATCCAGTGGGTTGCGATCGCTCCTGCACCGTAAAACGGGGTCCAGGCGCCAATGACAGTCCCCATGTGCTCCCGGGGAAAATAGTCCCCGGCACAGGCGCCATAAATCGGAAAAGTGGCGCCATAAAACACAGCCATCCCGCCGACGGCCAGGCAGAGCATGACCCAGGAACTGCTGGTGAACAGCAGACCGGTCAGGGCCAGGACAATCATCAGGTTGGAGATCAGAATGGTTTTTTTACGTCCCCAGATATCGGACAGCGGCAGAATAATCAGCACCCCAGCCAATTGACTGAGACCGTGGATCGTTGCCAGAAAACTCGATTTTTCCAGGGAGAAATTCAGCTGGTACTCGGCATAATCCACCATAAATGTTGTTGCACCATACAAAGCATAGGCAATGGCGAAATAGGAGAACCCAAGCAGCCAGAAATTGCGGTTTTTAAAAATGTCGGCCAGGCGGTTTGCTTCCCCGGGTGGGGGTTGACCCAAAACATCCGTTTTTTCCTTTTCCGCTTCTCCCCAGGGTCGATAACCGGCCCCGGCGGGATCGCTTTTCAGCAGCAGCAGGTTGACGACGATCATGATCCCGGCCAGCAGACCCAGCAGGTACCAGGTGTATCGCCAGTTCAGATGCAGGACGATCAGCGGGAACAAGGCCCCCATGGAGGCGAATCCAAGCCCGTAACCGGTTGACAGAATCCCCAGTGCCAGTCCCCGTCGGTGAAAGGCAAACCAGCGCTGCACCAGGGTAATGACCGGCGTCCACATACCGGTGGCGCCGAGACCGGCGATGGCATAGTATATGGAGGCCGTCAGAAGGCTGTCTGCCGTTCCCATCAGGCCGATGCCCAGGCAGAGGAACAGACAGCAGACGGTGATCACCCGTCTTGCTCCCAGACGGTCTGTCAGGAAACCGGTAAAGGGTGTTACGAGAATGTAGGTCAACAGATAGGCATTGTAGATCGTTCCTCCGGCAGCTCTTCCCAGTTTCAGGTCCCGGATCATTTCCGGCAGCACCACGCCGTAACCCAGTCGAATCGAATAGTTGATGAAAAGGTTCACAAAACAGACGCCCAGGATGACCCAGGCCCAGTGCAGGCGTTGGTTGGTTGACATGATGTCCGTATTGAGGAGCCGGTGATTGAGGGTGGTTCGGGTTCAACATCATCGGGAACAGAGTTTCAGGCCTGGTGCAACGGATCAGGGATATTTGCCACCAAGATGGAAATATCCAGTCGATTCACAATCCTGCCTGTGACCATCAGAAAATCGTTTAAGCTGCTGGCTGAAGCCATCTTGGGGCATTTCGGCCCGTTGGTCAACCGGATCTTGTCAATTTAACCCCCAACACCACAATCACAGCGCCCAACAGCTGTACCAGTGTCATTGCCTCTCCAAAAAACAGGACGGATGTCAGGATAGCGACCACCGGAATAAAAAAACTGTAGACCATGCCCCGGGTAATACCGATACGGACAATCCCGGCGCAATACCAGACAAAACCGAGCGCGGCCCCGAAAACGGCCGTAAACCCCCAGGACAGCCATCCGTCCATGGGCACCATACTCCAGTTCTGGCTGCTGAAAGCCGGAATTCCGGCAACCGCCAGTATGGCGGAACCGAAAAGCATGGACCAGGCGGTCACCAGGACGGGCCCCCGTCGTGCCACGATGGGCTCCGAAACAAACGTATACAGGGCCCACATGATGGAAGCCCCCACAATAAGCAGATCGCCTGCGATGGTGCCCAGTCCCATGGTGATTTCTGTCAGGCTGTTGTTGATGACAACCGCCACCCCCAGAAACGCCAGCCATATCCCGCACCACGCCCTGAGACTGGGCCGGTGTCCACGAATCACGGAAATCAGGGCCGCAAAGATGGGCGACGTGGTGACCAGGATGGAAGCCTTTGATGCTGTAGTCAGATTCAACCCGAAAGCCCAGCAGCCTTGAAACAGCACGACACCCAGCAGGCCGACCAGAATCAGCTGACGGACCTCTTTCAGACTGACGGCAAGCGACGTCTGCCGCAGTCGTAACAGTCCAAACAACAGGAGCGAAGCCAACCCGTAGCGGGTCGCCGAAAATACCAGCGGGTCCAGATATGCCAGCGCCAGTTTCGCAAAGGGGAAATTCACTCCCCAGGCGATGACTGATGCAATCAGAAACAGGTCCCCACTCCTTGGGAATCCTGGTTTGTCACCTGACGGGGCTTTTTGCACGTCGGTTTCTCCGTTATTTTCTCATTCTTCGGTGCGGGTTCCGGAGTAGTCCGTTTACCCGGGTATGTGATGTCTGCGGGGCATGTACATCTGCCCGCCTTGACTGTTGAACAGGAAAACAGTTTGTAACCAGTCACCACTTTTCTATTGCCATCAGAGCTGCGACCAGATACACAGCTTCCCAACTGCTTATTCCAATTTACGCAAACTGTCAAAGTGCGTCCCGCCAGGGGTGAACCTCCCGGCAGCAAGGCAGAAAAACGGGTATTGTCAAATAGCGAAAAACCGGTTGGATCGATCTGCCAGGCATGTTTTTTCCGGTTCCGTTTGATTTCTGGTGGTCTGAATGTAACTTGCGTGCGCTTAACATCCAAGGTGCTGGGGATCCCCTCGGTGGATTCAATCAGGGTCTTTGACAAAAATAGCCGATCTCCGTGAAACACCCCACGCGTTCCGGCTGGATTGGCGATTTTCCCTCGATTTATTCGTTAGAACAAGGTATTGTTCATCTTAAAAAAGGTTCAACCCGCCCGAACATCAAAACCTTGATGTCGGATCAAGAACTTTTATACCGGTTTGGTGGGGACTAAAAAAACTCAATTTAGATAAAAATCTGAATTTTGGGTATAGTACTGGCATTGCAGATTCTCGCTAATCTTATATCCGGATTTTGGGGGACCCATTGGAGTTTCAGAACATCATGGTGATTATACGTAAATTACCGATTTTATTCGTTTATTTTTTGATTTTGATTGGGGTCGGGCCTTCTTTGAACGCTCAGACCGAGAGTCATGGCTGGAACGGCGTGGTGGTAAAAGAGGTGTCCGCTTCCGCGGGTGTCGACCGGGGAGGCACATTACAGCCCATTTATAAACTGGGAATGGCACTCTATGAAGGGGATGCAGTCGAAACCGACGAAAAGGGTCGGGCCAAGATCCAGTTTTCGTCGAATGCAGAAGGAAATGAGATCATTCTGGGCCCATCGACCCGGGTTCGGGTTTCAAGAAGTTCGATCCAGCTTGACCAGTCAGTCTATCGTGTCACGGTTCTGAAAGGAAAAATCTGGGCCAGGGATCTGCCGTCACAGAGCCGGAAGGTCCATGTCAGCGCAGGAAAAAGCAAGATTGTGCCTTTTGGTGGAGACTATATTGTTGCACAGACCGATAGACGGACGCTGTTGGCGGGATCCAGCGGAAGAGTGAGGGTATATAACCAGTCAACAAATCGATATGTTATGCTGATGCCCGGTGAAATTGCATCCGTTTCCGTTAAAACCGGTGAATTGACTACGATATCGATTCCAGAACAGTTGATGGCGGATTTCCAGTCCCCTGCTATTAAATCAAGCAAGCCCACCAGAAAGATTATCCGGTTGCTTGAGGGCGGCATAACAGATGAGGAGGTATCAGCAGAGCTGAATGAAGAGGAGACGAGTGGAAATACAGCCATACTGGCATCGGGGGTGGCAGCTGGTGTTTCTTCACAACCAGGAGGGTCGGTGGTAAAAACAGGATCTGCTGCAGCGCCGTTTTCAGGAAAGGAATCAGCAACCAGACTGGAACGGGACGCCACAACACCATCAACGCAAGGACCGGTCATTGAGCCTTCTGACGGTCAGAAAGCGGAAAACCAGGGGGATCGTTCTGCGGAAGCTCAAGAAAATGGGAAAATGGCGGAAACGTCCCCGGCTGCAGACAATCAGCAGCAGCCAGCAGGCAGCAAAACCCAGACTCCGGCCGATGCATCCCGGAAAACGCAGCGGCCACCCGACAATACCGATAAGGTTCAATCCCCCGTCGTCAGGAAAGGACAGAACAGGAAAGACACGAAAAAGACAGTCCTTTCTAAAGACCGGACTGAATCCACAGCCCCCATTTTGAAAAGAGAGGAAAAGTCGCTCTGGCAGACATTCAAGTGGGATATAGTGACAGGTACAACCGCTTTATTCTTCTCCTGGATGTCCGCCGAAGAGGCATCGAAATATGATGCATTGGAAAGTAAAAACAAGACAGTGCAGGACCTATGGGCTGCTGCAACGACAACCAGCGCCAGGACAGCGTATGAGGTAGAATACGAGGTTAACAAGTCAAAAATGTCAACCCATAAGTCGAATGTGGCGCTTTACAACAATCTGGTTGTGCTGGCCGTTCTATTCGAAGGGTACCTGATCTATGATCATATTTTTGGCAGCGATCCAGACGATTCAATGGCAGCCGCACACTACGATCATAAAGAGCATTTTATCAGACCGGATACCATCAACTTGGGACTCAATAACCCGTCATCAGGCCCAGGTGTCCGTTTTTCACTAGGTTGGAAATGGTAATCGATATACAATGTCGTTCGCTTAAGCGAATGGTTCCGCACCCACAGTTCCGGTTTTCAAGAAACGCATGAATTCTTCCTGGAGCTCCAGGAAGCCATCCCTGGCTTCCAAGGTCCTTGAAAACAGGAACCGTTGGTGTTTAGCAGGAAAAGGTTGTTTAAGTTAACGGCATTGAATCAGTATATATTATAAAGGTCATCAGGAGTGAGGAAACAATGGTTAACTTGAGCCTATTGAAATCTAAACTGGCGATAGGAATTCTGGGACTGATATTGATCACCACAGCATGTGGCAAGGTCAAGAATCCGGATGCCGTTGCGGACTCAGCAACAGTTTCAGGCGGGTCATCCAATTCTGCGCCCGTTATGTCAATCATTGGCAATCAGACTGTCAAAGAGGATACATCAACAGGAGATATCAGTTTTTCAATTTTTGATACCGAAACAGCGGCTGCCAGTCTAGCGGTATCTTTTGCAACATCGAACACGACTCTGATACCCAGTGCCAATATTGTTCTGGGAGGAAGCGGAGAGAACAGGACCATCAATATTACGCCGGCAGCCAATGAAACAGGTTCGGCAACCATCTCCATCCTGGTCAGTGACGGTACCAATACAACTACCAGTACCTTTAAAATAACCGTTACCCCCGTGAATGACGCCCCAACTCTCGCGGATCTCTCCACCAAATATACCACCGGGACAGCCAATGTCACGCTGACTATTGCAGATGTTGATAACAGTGTCACCGATCTGACGACGACAGCGGTTTCAAATAACAGCACGCTGGTGCCTGCATCCAATATCAGCATATCCGGGACCTCCGATAGCCGTACCTTAACCCTGATTGTAGCCTCTGGTCAAACCGGCAGTGCAACGATTACGGTCACTGTCAGTGATGGATCTGCGTCGGCCAGCAAAAGCTTTCAACTGATTACAAGCCCCTGCCAGGCCAGCAGCAGCGGTTCGATTTTCAGTGCAGCTACTTACGGTGGAGATACGGATTGTGGTAAGGCGGACAGTCCGATCATTGTACAGTCCGGAAGTATTGTTACCTGGGATGGAACCGGAGGGCCGCTCACCGGGAATATCGAGATTCAAAGCGGCGGCACACTCCGGATAACCGGTGGTGGTACGATTTCCGGTACGGTGGATCTGGCTGGCGGTGCACTTGAGCTTGCCGACAATGTGACCATATCGGGAAATATCAGTCAAACAGGCAGTACAACAGTCAACGTTGCAGCTGGCAAGACGCTGACCTACTCAGGCAGTGCGTTCAATATCGGGGCCAATACACTGGTACTCAGTGGTGCAGGTACATTCAACAATTCTGCCGGGGCGATTGTCTTAAACAATTCCGGTTCTGTTTTGAATATCACCAGCACCGGGACCGTCCAGGGAGCTGTGCAACTGGCGAGCGGCACACTTGATGTTGACGAATCAGCGACCGTCAGTGGTGCAGTGACGCAAACCAGCAGCTCCACGATCAATATTGCGACCGGGAAAACATTGAGTCTCAGTAATGCCGCCAATATTCAGCTCGGCACCAGTACGCTGACGATAGCCGGTAGCGGTACACTGAACAACAGTAGTCAGCTGGATCTGAACAGTACCCTCTCGGTCTTGAAAGTGACCGGGGCGGCCACGATCCAGGGGAATATCCAGATGGTCAGCGCCACTCTGGATATTGGTGATAATGCCACCGTTAATGGCAATATCACCTTCGCCTCTGCACCCACTTTTATCATTGCGTCGGGTATGACGTTCACCTATGCAGGAACAACCATCGACCTGAACACCCACACGCTGACCTTTGCAGGCGGGGGGACGTTCACCGGTAACCTGGAACTGGACGGGGGCACGCTGGCTGCAACAGGCAGTAATACGCTTTCGGGAACCATTACCTATAACAGTAATACCGATGCTGTCGTAAATGTTGGATCGGGCTTGACCCTGACCTATACCGGTGCCGGGTTTTCCATCCCGGATGCCACCCTGACACTGGCTGGAGCGGGAACTTTTACCAATACCAACCCCGTCGATCTGAACCACGCGAACGCTTTTCTTACGATGAGCGGGAGTGGCGGCAGTATCAGCTCTGTATCGATTTCAACGAGCCAGACAACCGGGCGTCTCAATGCCAACGCTGATTACACGATCGGCACGCTGACCACAACGGCGAATGCCTATTTGACATCTTCGGGCAGCAATACCCTGTCAGTCGGAACCTTGAATACCGGCGGTGGAAACATGCTGACCCTGGACAGCAGGATATCGGTTTCAGCCGGCACCATCAATGGCGATATTACCCTGAACGGGGGCACCTTCGCTGCAGCACAGGACCTGACGATCGGGGGTACTGTTTCCCTGAGTGCCAGTTCAGCCATAGAGGTTGCTGCAACGAAGACACTGGCCTATGGTACTGCCGGGATCAATGTCGGGGCGCGGACCCTGACCTTTTCCGGTGGCGGAACATTCGGGACAGCTGCCATAAACCTCAATGATGCCGCTTCGATCCTGAAAACAGAGACTGGTGGGGTCATTCTCAGCAGTGCTGTGAACATTACTGCGGCAAATGCGTCACTTCTTATTAATGATTCTGCTGCCATTTCCGGCGTAATTACACAATCAGCGAATACAACCGTCACAATTGCGTCAGGCAAGACGCTGGCTTATACCAATGCTGCAGCGATTGATTTCGGAACGACAACCATGATTATTGCCGGCCCGGGTGTGCTGGCCAATACGGGAGCGTTGAACCTGAATAATGGAGCTTCGGTTTTACAGGTTACCGGTGCAGCCACGATTTCCGGACCCATCGCGCTGGCCCTGGGCACCCTGGATATCAATGAAAACACGACGGTCTCGGGGGCCATCACCCATACGGCCAGTTCCAGCATCGATATCCTGACCGGCAAAACCCTGACCTACTCCGGTGCAGCGGTGGCCATCGGGGCCTTCACCCTGACCATGCCGGGTTCCGGTACCCTGGCCAATACGAATGCCATCTCCATCGATACCGGTTCGACCCTGAACATCACCGGCGCAGCCA
>Ga0180009_10000826_pt1 | contig 39968 bp, 38 predicted proteins | sample OS_PC_MetaG_FD_123537 | JGI IMG/M metagenome (GOLD analysis project Ga0180009, IMG submission 123537) | Groundwater microbial communities from the Aspo Hard Rock Laboratory (HRL) deep subsurface site, Sweden - OS_PC_MetaG | ecosystem: Environmental > Aquatic > Deep subsurface > Groundwater... | reverse complement strand
TGTTTTTTTTCTCCAGTTTCCGTTGTCTTTTAAGCTCTTTCTTCTTTTGCTTTTCCAATTCCTTTTGGCGTTTCTTGAATTGAAAATGTGATCTTGCCATATCGTCACCTTTCCGTAAGCTAAGATTGGTAATGACAAAAAGAAAACTGTATAGGACTGATTAAAGGTATAATGATAAAATAAAAAGGGCATCCCCTCTCTATTCGACGGAATGCCCTTTTTTAATTCACAAACAGATAACTAAACCACTGTTACATTTGCTGCGGCAGGACCTTTTTGACCCTGCTCAATGTCAAAGGTGACGTGATCGCCTTCATTAAGCGTCTTAAAACCGGCTGCATTGATTCCTGAATGATGAACAAATACATCCGGACCACTTTCCTGCTCGATGAAGCCGAAGCCTTTGCGCTCGCTAAACCATTTTACAGTTCCATTAACCATAGTGACATCCTCCTTTCAAAAAATTCTCATAGTTCCAAACCTCAGGTTGCCACTTGGATAAATGGTTTTTTCCTTCAGAAGGAAACCGGCCCGTCAATTAAGCGCGGGCCTTTATTGATTGTTCTAATAATAACACCATTCTGAAAAAAAGCAAGCTTCTTATACGATTATTTTTTTACAATAATCATATGTCTCCGCTGAAAAACCGGTTCCACATCTCCGTCTGTTCACGGCCGATGACGCGATTGAACCCGTCGAACCACCTCGTGGGACTGCTCTCGGCCCGCAGCATGACATTTCCCCCCCGTCCAAGTATGCTGAAGTAGCGGGCCTGGGCGGCTCTTCCCGCCAGAAGAGATCCGACACAGTACAGGCCGATGTCGAAACCCCTCTGATGCAGCTCTTCCGGACTCAAATAAGGGGTCATGGGACTCCCCTCTATCATATTGGCGAGCACCAGGGCCGGAGAATCTTCAAATTCCCGTGCAACCGTCTCAAGCATTTCCAGAGATTCAGGGGCCTCCACGAACAGGAGGTGAGCCCCGGCTTCCACGTACAACCGTCCCCGCCTGAGCGCTTCATCAAAACCGTGACTGGCGATGGTGTCGGTGCGGGCCATGATGAGGAAATCATCCTGGCTGGAAGCATAGGAAACAGCCGGTTTGATCCGCTTTTCGATCATTTCCTCAGCAGACACCACCTGTTTGCCGGTTCCAGAAGAACCTGCCATATGGCCGCAGCTCTTATTGATCCCGTACTGGTCTTCAAGTTGAATATACTGCCCGCCCTGTTTGTGAATCTGGCGGCACGTCAGGATAATGGATGAGGGTTCGTTTCCGAATCCGGTATCCCCGTCAACACCGATGGGAAACGCCGGTTTGCTTGTGTCCAGCGCGGCCATCCAGGTCGCATGCTCGATGATGTCGGTCTGCCTCACGATTTCAGAGCGCAGAATGTAACCGAGATCGGGCAGACCGTAGGTGGCGGAACAGAGATATCCGGAAATATAGGTAACGAAACCGCCGATATAATCGGGAACAGCTTTCTGATCGTACAGCTCGTATATGGTGTGGTGGAGCTGACGTGCCTCGGCCCCGTTGGCAACGCCGATGGCGATAATGATCCTTCCGTCGAGTTCCTCAATCATTTTTTTGAGTTCGATACGATCGGTCTTCCAATTTGTTTTTTCCATGGACACGCTCCAGTATGTTTTCGAGATATCCGGTCCTTTTCCAAAGGACCATTTAAGAGGCGTTCAGAAGCACCTTCTCGGCTTCATCGATGCTGTGGGTTCGTAAAATAAGCGTTGCTTTTGTCACCTCCGGATGAGCCGCAGAATAGATGTAATCGATATTGATTCCTGCTTCGGCAAGAAGAGATGCCACTTTTCCGGTAGCCCCCGGTGTATTCGGAATTTCAATGGCCAGAACTTCCGTCTCGATGACGTGCATGGAGAGTGCCGTTAACGCGTCTCTGGTTTTTGGGTGGTCTTCCGGGACGATCCTTAAAACGGCCTCGTCTACCGTGTCGATGGCGCATATAGCGATCAGGTTAATGCTTTCCTGTTCAATGACTTTACACATATCGGCCAGAGCGCCGACCCGGTTTTCCAAATAGACAGAGAGCTGGATACTTCGATTCAAATTCATGAGTTATCCCCCGCAGATCATATGATTCAGATTGCCATAAATCGAGAACATGGGGAAACATAATACAACTTTCAAACGTTAATCAATGTTTTTCAACAATCGACCATTCTGGTGAAGAAGTCGATTCGATCGCCGATCCTGCAGTATGGAACTGAATGGTTGACTTGATGTTGGATTTGCGTTTAAAAACAAGTTCTTATGAAAGAAGTGCCCCCCGGTTGGGATGGACGATCTTAAGGAAAGGGGGTGGGGGATTTGAATGGATTAGGCACCCATATCCTGCTCGATCTGTATGGCTGCGATTCCGGAAAATTGAGCGATCTGGAGTTTCTAAAGCAAATGTCCCTTGAGGGGTGTCAAGCGGCCCGGCGCAACCATCCTTGGAGAGTGTTTTAAACGGTTCGAGACCCAGGGCGTCAGCGGTGTTGTAATTATTGCGGAAAGCCATTTCACCCTTCAGTTTCTGAATCTTTTATTCCATGGTGCTGAGGGATTCAAATAATCGTGTGCTCATGTTGTAGTAGGAGATGATCTGGACAAGGCACAGAATGTCTTTATCGGATAACCCTTGGTTTCGAAGAAGCGCTATATCCTCAGGGCTGCACGCATTCGGGGATCGGGTTACTTTTACCGTAAAATCGCTGATCAGCCTCTCACGGGTGCTCAAATCGGCTTTGGTGTAATCTTCGGCAACCTGCTGTGCCAGTTCTTTACTTCTCGCCGCTCGACCGAGGCCTTCAAGATGGCTTGCGGTTCAGTGAACACAACCGTTGTAGACGGACACAATCAGCGCGGAAATTTCCTTCTCCCTGGGTGTTAAGCCGGTTGCATTTCTCTGAATGGCATTGCTCAGATTGTTTATCAACTCGGAAACCTCTGGTGTCAGGCTTGTCAGTCGAACCGTATCGGTTATTTTATTCGTTATTTTATTTCGGGTTCGCTTGAAAAGGTTCCGAACCGCTTCATTCGTGCTGGATTCATCTTCGATATCGATCCATGTCACCCAGGGCATGGTCACCTCCTGATTCCGGTATCTTTTCTGTAAAGGCATTGGAGATGATCACTTTATATCCTTTGTCATGAATACTCAATAGCCCATCCCAGGTGTCGGTGATCTGACACTTTGACTGACGGCATATCGCTTATGTTCTTTAATCATTTTTCAGATCAGCCATAACTATATGGAATCATGTAACGTGTATTCTGTATCATGTTTTGGCACAATTCCTGCTCTATTTGCATCCGGTTTGTTGTATCCAAATTGAACGATCCATAGAATCCGATGGCTGAGAGCTATGGATCATCAGGGAGGATGAAATGATAATAACCGGAGAGGCTCTGGGAAGCTCAAAGCTCAGAGAAGCTCAGAGAACTAAAATTCCGTTCCGAAAGAAGGACCCAAAAACTTTGCTTTCACCGGTTTACCCTCGGTTTCAAGCCAGTTGTCTGTAAAAAGACGAGCGCGCTCAAGACAAATTTCAGGGGTGTTCTGATAGAGACGTGAACGTAATTTATCGGTTCTCGAAGTCATGGGAAGTATTCCTTATAGGCGGATGGACTAGCCTGCTCCTGCAAATTGCTTTTTCTTCGGAATCTTAAATCCTCTCGATGATGGTCATTGCCATTCGGGTTGCTTCCTGGGTGAACCGAAAACATTCTTCCTTGAGGTTTTCTTTCTTGAATTTCTTTTGACCGGCCTTTGTGCCCAGTTCACAACCGATCAGTTCCGCACAATTGGTGGTGCCGAATTTTTCCTGGAAGATCTGCATGAATTCCCTCACATACTTATAGTTTTCTTCAACCGAGTCTTTTGGCGAGCGCCTGCCCGAAAACAGGTTGATGGATAAAATGCCGCCGGCCACTGCACCACAAAGCCCTGATGTCCTAGAAGTACCGCTGCAAAAACCCGTGGCAATGCCGGGAATGAAGCTTGACCGGATACCGTAATGCTCCGATACTGCCAGGAGCACGCTTTCCGCGCAGAAATAGCCCGATTTAAAGTGATTCATACTTTGCTGTGCGACTTGATCTATCATAATGATTTCCTTTCCTACTCCAAAAAAACACGCGGCACTCGTCCGGTGATTGAACAGACCACCTCGTAATTGATGGTTTGGATCCGTGCGGCATAATCATCCACGGTAATGGATTCGCCTCCTTGTTGTCCGAAGATAACGACTTCACTGTCCAGTTCCACCTCTGGAATATGGCCCACATCCAGCATGGTCTGATCCATGCAGATCCGACCCACGATGGGGGCTTTTTTGCCGCAGACCAACATATGACCATTGGAAGAAAGCAGTCGGTTCAATCCGTCCGCATATCCGACCGGCAGTGTGGCGATGGTTGTGGGTGTTGCGGTTTCATAGGTGATGCCATAACTGAACTTTTGCCCTGCGGGTACTTTTTTAAGGTGTGCCACTCTTGTTTTCAAAGCCATGGCCGGTCTGAGATCGATTTTGCTTTTGTCGACCTCCGGAGAGGGCCACAATCCGTAGGTGGCGATTCCGGCTCTAACCATATCCAGGTGTGTGTCCGGCAGATCGATGATGCTTGCGCTGTTCGCTACGTGCTTTACCGGTGGATCAATGCCTGCTCTTTTGAGATCTTCAATGAAATCCATGAAAATTTCAAACTGTTGATTGGCATAGGTTTTATCTGCGTCATCCGCAGTTGCAAAATGGGTGAATATACCCTCAAATTCGAGATTGGATAATCTAACAATGGAAGCGACTTCTTCTACTGCGGATGGTTCGGCATCAAGCCCCTCGGTATTGCAGCGCCGGCAGTCCGGTTGAATGCCGAGACGTCCCATACCGGAATCCACTTTAAGGTGAATCGTTATTTTTTTTTCCAACTGTGAGGCAGCTGAATTCAGGGCTTCGGAACCCTGCAACGAGCTGACGGTTTGGATGAGGTCGTAATCCACTAACGTTTTCGCGATGCTCGGCGGGCTATGACTCAATACCAGCACCGGCACATCAAAACCGGCTTCCCGCAGGGAGACTCCTTCATGGGCTCTTGCGACTCCCAGTAATGCAGCGCCGTTATCCAAAGCCGTCTTTGCCGCTTCATTGGCGCCATGCCCGTATCCATTGGCTTTGACAATAGCCATAAGGCGTGCTGAAGGATCGGAGAGTTTTCTCAAGGATCGAATATTGTGTGCAATTGCTTTTAGATCGACTTCCGCCCAGACGAGTAAAAATTCCATGTTTGCCTCTATTTCATCATCTATAAGCAATCAGCTGTCAGCTCTCAGCCGTTTGGGAACCAGGAATTTGCTTTCAGCTTTGAGCCTTCAACTTTCAGCTATAATTAACATGCAATTTTCGTTGCATTAAAGAGCTCTTTTGCGTGATAGGAGCTTCGGACAAAGGGGCCGCTGGCCACTTGCTTGAAACCCATTTTCAAAGCAGTATCTTTCCATTCATTGAACTCCTCCGGAGGTATAAACCTTTCAACCGGAAGATGCGACTTTGTCGGTTGTAAATATTGCCCCATCGTTAACATTCTGCAGCCGACTTCAAGCAGGTCATTTAGGGTTTGTTCCACTTCTATTTCCATTTCTCCCAGGCCGAGCATCAAACCGGATTTGGTCTGAAGAGACGGCTCACACTTGCCGGCCCGTTGAAGCAACTCCAAAGAACGCCCATAGATCGCCTGAGGTCTGACGGTTTGATACAGACGGGGTACGGTTTCAAGGTTGTGATTTAATACATCAGGATAAGCCTCAACCACCTTTCTTAATGCATCCGGGCTGCCCTGAAAATCGGGAACCAGGACTTCTATCATGGCTGCCGGGTTTTTGCTTCTCACCGCTTTGATGGTTTCCGCAAAGACTCCGGAACCGCCGTCTGGAAGATCGTCTCTGGTAACGGAGGTGATCACCACATACTTCAATTTCATCTTTGATGCAGCCTCGGCTACATTATCGGGCTCGCTCGGATCCAGAGGGGCAGGGGACCCTGCGGTAACCGCGCAAAATCCGCAATTGCGGGTGCATACAGATCCTAAAATAAGAAATGTGGCCGTTTGACTGGAGAAGCATTCCCAAATATTCGGACACCGCGCCTCCTGGCAGACTGTGTGGAGACGGCTCCTCTCAACCAGATTCCTGACCCGTTCATGTTCGGCGCCGGCGGGTATTCTTCGCTTGAGCCAAGGCGGTTTTGGTTTATCGGGTTTTTGGTTGCTCATAATCATCCGTTATTTCTACTTTAAACTCAGAACCCTGAACTCATATCATTTATAACCATTTTTGAACTTCTGACAAGTCTTTTGAAATCAGTCTGATATGAAAGACCTCGCATAAATGATGCTTTAAGCGCTCTTTCACCTGATCGAAAGAGACAGGAGTATCTAGCTTCGTTTCCATGGAGGTGGCGCAGATTCCTTCTAGTCCGCACGGGTGGATCCATTCAAACGGCTCTAAAGATACATTAACATTCAATGCAAACCCATGGAATGTTATACTGCGCCGTACAGTGACTCCGATAGCGCCGATCTTATTATTCCCTACCCAGATGCCACGGTTTAATGAATTTCTTTCCGCCGCTATTCCCCAGTCGGCCACTGTCCGAATCATTACGTCTTCCAGATTTGTAACATAGTCCAAAACCCCGAGCTTTAAAGATTTCAAATTGATGACGGGATATCCGACCAGTTGGCCCGGACCATGATAGGTGATGTTTCCTCCTCGTTCAACATGAACGATAGGAACTCCGGATTTTTCAAGAAAGGATTCACTGACCCTAAGATTTTCTTTTCCACCGCTTCTGCCCAGCGTGAATACCGGAGAATGCTCCAGTAGAAAAACGATATCCTGATCAAAAGCTCCCGCCTTGCGGGCATCCACAAGTCCGGTTTGGAGTTTCCAGATTTCCCGGTAATCTGATGTCGGCAGTTCGATGCAGTACCAAGTTTTTGGTTCTGAGTTCAAGGTTCTGGCTCAACCTGTCAAGCACGGGTTTCGAGCGGCTGCGGTTTCATCCAATCGTTGAACTTTGCAATTGGTGGGGGCGTTTCTAACCTTGTCGGGATCTGTTTTCGCTTCTTCCACGATAGCTTTAAATGCATCAATTAAAAGGTCTATATCCTCCCTGGATTCGGTTTCAGTGGGCTCTATCATAATTGCACCGTTTACCACCAGTGGAAAATAGATGGTGGGGGGATGAAATCCGTAATCCATCAAACGCTTGACCATGTCCAAAGTTGTGATTTTATCGGATTTTTGATGTTTGTCTGAAAACACACATTCATGCATGCACGGGCGGTCATAGGGAAGATGGAGCACGTCCTTGAGCTTCTCCTTTATGTAATTAGCATTCAATACCGCAAGCTGGCTTGCTCTTTTCAAATTGGCAGCTCCCATGCTTCGGATGTAACTATAACATTTAATCATTACGCCGAAGTTTCCGTAGAAGGCATGCAGTTTTCCGATGGATTCCGGAAAATCTTCCGAGAAAACGTATTGGCCGTTATCTTCTATAATTCGCGGGACCGGCAAAAAGGGTTCCAAATGCTTTTTGACGCACACCGGCCCTGATCCCGGCCCGCCACCGCCATGAGGGGTGGAAAAGGTCTTGTGAAGATTCAGATGCATCACATCCACACCGATATCCCCCATGTTGACAATACCCATGACGGCATTCATGTTTGCACCGTCGCAATAGACCAGTCCTCCTTTGGCGTGCACAATCTCTGATATGGCTATGATGTTTTCTTCAAAGAGACCGAGGGTATTCGGATTGGTTACCATGATCCCTGCGGTTTCCTCGTCCATAGCCGCTTCAATACTCTCTTTGCTTAAAACCCCCTGTTCACTCGATTTCACGGGAACGGATTTGTAACCGCACAAAGCCGCACTGGCAGGATTGGTACCGTGGGCTGTATCCGGTATGAGAATTTTCGATCGGTTCGTTCCCTTGTTGGTATGATAGGCGTGAATGATCAACATCCCGGCCAACTCCCCGTGGGCACCGGCTGCAGGCTGAAGGGACACCGCATCCATTCCTGTAATTTCTGCTAAATACTTCTCGAGCTCATACATGAGTTTCAAGGCACCCTGGGATAATTCGGTTGGCAACAATGGATGGGCCTGGGCAAACCCCTTGAGCTGGGTTTGCCTTTCATTGGTTTTGGGATTGTATTTCATGGTGCAGGACCCCAGCGGATACATTCCGGTGTCCACACCGAAATTCCACTGGGACAGGCGCGTATAGTGCCGCACCACATCGACTTCGCTCAAATCCGGAAAATCAGGTCCTTCACCGGATAAAGACGGAGCAATATCTGCAGATGGAACATCCTGCTTCGGTATGGAGATGCCGCATCGTCCCCTTTTACCCTTTTCCCAGAGCAGGGGTTCATTCAAAATCAAACCGGTCGTTCCTATTGCATTGTTCATGATGTCATCTCCTGAACCAGTCGATCCATTTCTGCTCTGGACTTGGTCTCCGTAACACAGAAGAGATAATGGTTTTCAAGTTCCGAATAATATGGGGCCAGGTCCAATCCGGCGATAATTTTTTTCTTAAGCAGCCGATCGTATGCTTTCCTGGAGCCGCCGGATAGCTTTACCACGAATTCGTTGAATGTTGCGCCCTCAAACGGAATACCGATACCTGCATTGCGAAATGCACTTTTCAGGTATTCGGATTTGTCATAGTTTAATCGGGCGAGACTCCGTATGCCGGTTCCGCCGGTGGAAGCCATATACATGGCAGACGCCAACGCACACAGACTGTTGTTGGTGCAGATGTTGGATGTGGCTTTCTCGCGCCGGATATGCTGCTCCCGGGTTGCGAGAGTGAGCACATATCCCCGTTTACCCCCACGATCAACGGTTTCCCCCACCAGACGGCCCGGCATATGGCGGACATACTTCAATTTGCCTGCAAACAGCCCTAAAGCCGGTCCGCCAAACGCTTGAGGGATACCGAGACTCTGTCCTTCCCCGCAGGCAATGTCTGCCCCTAAGCTTCCCGGACTCTTAAAAAGTCCGAAAGCCAACGGCTCCGTGAAAGCGGCTACCAACAAGGTTTTTTTCTCATGAGCCATTTCCCCCACGGTGTGAAGATCTTCGATGCAACCGAAAAAGTTGGGAGATTGAACGGCCACTGCGGCAAAATCTTCCAAATCTTTCAGTCCGCTGATATCGGTCAACCCGGATTCCAGATAGGGAAGCTCGACGATTTCATATCCGGAAGGTTTGAAATAGGTCTTAATCACTTGTCGATAAAGGGGGTGTACCAGTTGGGAAACGGCCACCTTATTTTTGCGGGTAATCCGAATGGACATGAGCAACGCCTCCGCAAGTGCGGAAGCGCCGTCATAGATGGACGCATTGGCAACTTCCATTCCCAGCAGCCTGGATACTAGTGTCTGATATTCGTAAATTGCCTGTAACGTTCCCTGGGTCATTTCCGGCTGATACGGGGTATAGGAAGTGACAAATTCCGATCGGCTCAGAAGATATTGGGCAGAGGCGGGAATGTAATGTTCATAGCTTCCGGCGCCGACGAATGATTTGTACTCCGGAGATGCCGCTATGTCGTTGGACAGGTTTTCCATAAGCTTGTCCAGTTCCCATTCCGTCAGCGATTCCGGTAGATTCATATCTTCGGATCGACGGCAGTTCTCCGGGATCATGGAAAAAAGCGCGTCCAGGCTTTCCGATCCCACCGTTTGAAGCATCTCTTTGATATCTTCCTCGGTGTGGGGGAGGTATCGCATTATTCCATCCCTTTCAGCATTTCAAGGTAAGCGTTTCTGTTCATCAGTTCGTTCAGTTCATCGGGATTTCCCGGTTTGACTTGGACCATCCAGCCGTTCTTATACGGATCGGTGTTTACCAGTTCCGGGGAGTCCTCCAGTGATTTATTGATCCCTGTTATTTCACCGCTGATAGGAATGTACAATTCCGATACCGCCTTTACCGATTCCACGGTTCCGAACTCGTCGCCTTTGTTGAACACGGCTCCCACCTCGGGGAGCTCGACAAAGACAATGTCGCCCAATTGATCCTGGGCATAGTCGCTTATTCCAATTTTCACGGTGTCGCCGTCCCTAAGGACCCATTCATGGTCTTCGGCATAATTTAAATCTTCGGGCAAATTGAGTTCATCGATCTCCTTCATGATAAACCTCCATATATTTGAGTTCTGAGTTCTGGGTTCTGAGTTCTGGGTTCTGAGTTCTGGGTTCTGAGTTTCGGGTTTAGCGCTCCACATTCAGCATACAGGACTCAGAACTAATCCTTTAACTATGAGCTCTGAACTTTGAACGCAGAACTCTTTTATTATAGAATATACGGCACTCTTAGATTATAACCCTTATAGACCACAAACGTTTCAACGGACTGCACGTTTTTGAGTTGTGCGACCTCTTCGGTGTAAAACTCCAGCAAACCAAAGCCTTCTTTCAATAAAACAATTAAAATCAAATCGAAACGTCCGGTCACCACACTGACGGATACAACACCTTTGAGTTTGCTGAACTCCTCCCCTTTGTTCACGAGATCCATGGTATTTAATTTAACACCCACAATAACCAGCCGGTGGCCGGGCAAGGCGTCGGGATCAACGAGGCCGGAAATTTCCAGAATGCCTTCATCCGTGAGTTTATTGACCCGGGATCTTACGGTATTTTCAGAAAGAGACAGTTCTTCAGCAATCTTTTTGAAAGATTTTCTGCCATGGCGAAGATGCTTGATGATGTCGAGATTGGTTTCATCCGGATTCATGGGTTTTTCATACGCTTTATGAGTTGCGAGATGATTAGGCACTTTATCTTAAATTTATGAATATGTCAAAAAAAAATAGAATATTTATGAATAGCTCAAAATAAACTCGAAATATTTAATAATAAATCATATTTGCTTTGATGATTGAATTCCAATTGCGGATGCTATAGGTAAACCTTCAAAATGCCAGTTGATGAGAGGTGGTTTCAAACCCCCATTTCTTGTTCGGGTTTGCCATTTTGGAATTCCATCTATTAAAGGATTTGAAATCATAAACGGAGGGGATGGTATGCCGACACGAATCGTTGTTCTCGGAGCGGGTCCCGGTGGGTATGTAGCGGCCATCCGGGCCGCGCAGCTCGGAGCGGACGTCACGGTCATCGAAAGGGATAATGTGGGGGGGACCTGTTTGAACTGGGGATGCATCCCATCAAAGATCATGAAAACCACAGCAGAAATGCTTGAACACATGAACCGTGCATCTGAGTTCGGTATACAATCATCAGTCGACATCCGCCTTGACATGCATCGCCTGGCAGCAAGGAAAAAACAGGTGATTCAGGTTCAGAGGGACGGGATCCTCAAGCTCCTCAAGCATAATGGTGTAAATTATCTATACGGTGATGCAAAGATTACGGGTGTCGGCTCGTTATCGGTTACGCTTGATAATGGGGAATCAGCGCATGTGTCATGGGACAAACTCATTATCGCCGCCGGATCGAGACCCCGGACGTTTGAAAATTTCCCCTATGACGGTGAAAAGATCATATCCAGCAACGATGCGCTCTATCTGGAGGATATCCCCGAATCGATGCTCATTTTGGGCGGGGGCGTGATCGGGTGTGAATTTGCCTCCATCTTTTCCGCACTGGGATGCAAGGTGACCCTGGTCGAGGCGTTGTCCCGGCTGCTTCCATTACCATCCGTGGATGGGGACTGTTCTAAAATCCTGCAGCGGGAGATGAAAAAACGAAAAATTAAGTACTATTTAGAGCAAACCACAACCGCGGCCGAACGCACAGATAGTGGGATACGTGTCACCATTTACCCATTCACGCCCGGAAACGAGAAGCCCGCGCGAGAAATAAAACCTGAAACCATTGAGGCTGAAAAGATGCTCATTTGCATCGGGCGCCAACCGAACACCTCAGGTATCGGGCTTGAGGGCCTCGGGGTTGCCATGGATCAGAAGGGATGGATCCTGGCCGACGAATCCCTGGAGACCAATGTGCCCGGAGTATATGCCATTGGTGATGTTTTAGGACCTTCGAAGATTATGCTGGCTCATGTGGCCTCCACTGAAGGCATCATCGCAGCGGAAAATGCAATGGGAGTCAGTCGAAAAATGGACTATGGATGTGTACCGGGTGCGATCTTTACCATACCGGAAGTTGCCAATGTCGGGCTCACGGAATCCCAAGCGACAGAGCAGGGTTTTGATGTTCGATCGGATACGGTACTATTTCGCACGTTAGGAAAAGCCCAGGTCATCGGTGAGATAGCCGGGCAAGCCAAGATTGTTTCCACCACCGGCCATGGAAAAATAGTGGGGGTTCACATTATCGGCCCCCATGCCGCAGATTTGATTGCCGAAGGAACGCTGGCCGTCAAAATGGGGACCACCGTTTCCGAGCTTGCCGAAACCATACATGCCCATCCCACCCTTTCGGAGATTATGCTGGAGACCTCTTTTAGGGCTTTGGACAGGGGGCTTCACAGCTAAAGAGAGGGAAGAAGCTGTTCGGCGTACTTAAGATCTTCCGGCGAGTTGACATTAAAAAAAGAAACGAGATTTTCATCCACCTGCTGGAATATCTCATAAGGAATAGTTTTAATCCTTGCTTTGGAGAAGAGGTTGTCCACTTTCAAATCGTTTTTGCTGAGTTGCCCTTCAATTAAGGGAGCGCATCGTTTGGAGTAGATCGCGCACAACGGTTGAAAATACGTTCCTGAATAGGGGACGATGACATCCGCATTTGGTTCAATCTCGTTTGCCAGAATTTCAACAACTCCGCCCATAAGAAACGGTGTGTCGCACCCGATACAAAATGCATAGTCTGCATCCATATTCGAAAGTCCTGCATGAATGCCGGAAAGCGGGCTGTTTGCTTTCAGAATGTCTTTTATGATTTTAATATCTTTTGGGTTGTAGGTGGATGGGTTTTTGGTGACCAGCAGGATTTCTTCGAAGTTTTTTCTAAGCGTATCTGAGACACGATCTAAAAATTGAGAACCTCCGATTTTTAGAAATGCTTTATTTTTTCCTTGCATCCGGGAGTTTAGTCCGCCCGAAAGGATTATGCCAGCACATGAGATCGTCATATTAATTCAGAAGCATTGCAGTTACTTTTTTTCCTGCCGGATAGTGATCCAGTCCTTCTGGAATGGCAATCACGCCATGGGCTTCCGCCATGCTTTTAAGACGGCTGGGCCACCTAAGGGGTGCAAACAGATTGTTCTCATCGATCTGACCGAATATAAACTGCGTCCAATTCTTTACCCTTCCATGTACCGGCTCTTTCAGTTGTACTGCCTTACTTTCCAACGGGGTCCCGTCATTACCGGACAGCCGGCATAGTGCGGGAAGGGCCAGGTGGATAAATGCCATCAGATTGGAGGGAGGGCCTCCGGGAAGAATGAATACCGGTGTTTCATTCAAAAAACCAAATCCCACGGCTTTTCCCGGCCCGATTCGAACCCGGTGGTAAATTTTTTTCCAGCCCAATTCCGACAAAACCCGGGCGACCAGATCCCGATCGCCCGACCAGGCACCTCCGCTGGTTAAGACCGCATCATTTTCCTTTGTAAAACGATCGAGTGTTTCCGAAACGCGCTTCTCATCATCAGATACGGTCTCCAAGCGGGTTTCCATATGAAATCTTCTGCACCAGGCATTGAGGGCGGCGAGATTGCTTGCATAAAGTTTACCGTCCGGAAGCGGTTCACCCGGCAGAACGATTTCATCGCCGGTTGCGATAATTGCAACTCGGGGCCGGGGTATAACGCCAACTTCTGCAATACCGCCGGCTGCAAGAAGCCCGACCCTTCCCGGTGTCAGTAGATCTCCCGAACGAACGATGACTTCACCTGTTCCGACATCGGTTCCCTGTTTCAGAATGTTGCGACTCGGCTCGACTTGGCCTGTCACAAATATATAATGATTTTCTCTTTTAATGAATTCTTCGGCAACAACTGCGTCCGCTCCCTGCGGTATCTTCGCTCCGGTTAGGACCCGGATGACGGTTCCGGTTTGGACGGTTGCGGTACTCGGCACGCCTGCCGCAGCCATATCCAGTATTTCAAGTTTAACAGGGGTTTCCGGTGATGCTGATGCAATATCTTTTGAACGGACGGAATACCCGTCTCTTAGAGATGTATCCACGGACGGTGAGTCAACCAAGGCATTAACATCTGATGCACTGTGTAGATTCACACAGTCATATAATGGGATGTTTATGGAGTTCAGGGAGGATATCTGCGCCAAAGTCAGTTCGAGTGCCTCCCGGTATCCGATAAAGCTATTACGCATGCGTCACCTTAATTTCAGCCCCGATTATAGCGGGATAAACTGCACGAGCCTTAGATCGCTCAAAATGTGCAAACCGGTGAAAGCAAAGGTTTTGGGTCCTTCTTTCTGAGCGGAATTGTGAGAGTTACTCTATGTTTTCCTTTAACACCGAATCCACCCACCCCATGGCCGCTATCATATTCGGAAAACCGGTGGTGGTTAGTGCCAGCATAACGGTATGCACAATTTCATCAGACGATGCGCCTGCGGCCAGTGCTTTTCGGGTATGAGACATAACACCGCCTTTTGAATTCACGCCGATGGCTATTCCCAGTTTGATCAGATCCTGTGTTTTTTCGTCAAGCGGGCCTGCTTCGCGACAGGCAACACCGAGCTGTTCATAATTTTTAAATACTTCCGGGAAGCGTTCGGAAAATTTTTCGTATACTTTTGGCAAATACATGGACTCTCCTTTTTGGGTAAGTAGGACTCAGATAATTTCCGAAATTTTTTTGTTGAATCATTCAGGTTTTATGTATGGGTACTATACTGAATTTTAAATCAATTTACCATTGGAATATCTCTACTGTCTGTTAACCAAATGGCGGGATGATAATCACACGGTCCCCATCACATCCGAATATCCTTTCTGTGGAACATATTTTCATCTCGAACTAAATCCCTTGAAAATGGGTACCACCTCTGATACGAAGCCATATATTTTAAATTTCGATCAAGAGATCGACAAAGGGGGTCACATGACAAGAGTCGGCGTGGTGGGAGCGACGGGTTATACCGGAGCGGAACTGGTTCGTATTCTGTCCGGACACCCGGACGTTGAATTGACTATACTCACATCCCGGCAACATGGTGGTGTTTCCATTGATTCCGTTATTAAGGGCCGATTTGATTGTGCCCGGCTCAATCATTGCCGACTCAAAGTCCGGGGTGAGCGGTGCGGGCCGGTCGCCTTCGGTTACCGGTTTATTCAGTGAAGTGGCGGAATCGTTTAAACCCTATAAGGTTGCTGAGCACAGGCACAATCCTGAAATTGATGAAGTATTAAGCCGCGAGGCGGGAAAATCCATAGCCGTCACCTTTGTTCCCCACCTGATTCCCATGAGTCGGGGAATGTTGACCACCATATATGCAACATTATCCGATGGGGCGGATCGGAAGGACATCGAAACGTGCATTTCATCATTTTATTCGGATCGAAAATTCATCCGGATACGACCGGAGGATAAACCGCCGAACACCCTTCATGTCCGTGGGACGAATTTTTGTGATATCGGATTTAAAGTGGACATGAAAAACAACCGGCTCATCCTCATGTCCGCCATCGATAATCTCATTAAAGGCGCATCCGGTCAGGCGGTTCAAAATATGAATATCATGCTGGGGATCGATGAAACAAGGGGATTGGACAATATCCCTTATGCATTATAATAAATAACACTGAAAGGAGAAGTGAAATGTCGGCGAAGCTGATAAAAGGAACAGAGATTCGGGATGCAATTCTCAAGGAGATTGAAGCCGAAGTCAATGAAATTAAGGAAAAACATGGGATCGTACCGGGACTGGTGACGATTCTGGTGGGGGAAAACCCGGCATCCATTTCCTATGTTACGGCGAAAATCCGCACAGCCAAGGACCTCGGTTTCCACGAGATTCAGGACAGCCAGCCGGAGGATTTGACGGAAGAAAAGCTGCTTGCCCTGGTGGAAAAATATAATAAGGATGATTCCATTAACGGCATTCTCGTTCAGCTGCCGCTGCCTAAAGGAATCGATGACAAAAAGGTACTCAATGCCATCGATCCGGACAAGGATGTGGACGGGTTTCATCCGGTGAACGTTGGACGATTGATGATCGGAGGAGACGAGGTGAAGTTTCCCCCATGTACACCGGCAGGTATTCAGGAGATGATTATACGCGCCGGGGTTGAAACCAGTGGTGCTGAAGTTGTGGTTGTGGGGCGTTCAAATATAGTGGGAAAACCGATTGCCAACATGATGCTTCAGAAAGCAAAAGGTGCAAATGCCACGGTGACCATCGTTCATACCAGAACCAAGGATCTGGCTTTCCATTGCAAACGTGCGGATATCCTGATCGTGGCGGCAGGGGTTCCCGGGCTGGTCAAACCGGAATGGATTAAACCCGGTTCGTGTGTCATCGATGTGGGTGTAAACCGAGTGGGTGAGAAAATCAGTGAAAAGACCGGCAAAAAAATCGCGATTCTCAAAGGAGATGTAGATTTTGATGCGGCCAAGGAAATCGCAGGTTCCATTACGCCTGTCCCCGGCGGTGTCGGCCCCATGACCATCACCATGCTGATGCGCAATACGTTAAATTCCCTGAAATTCAAACTGGGACTCATGTAATATAAACCTTCCGTGAAGGTCATGGAGACAATCGGGTCTATCTTAGACAGAAGACCGGTCTTCATGGCCTTCCGGGTCCTTTTTTATCAATCAAACGAAGTTGAGTGTGTTCCCCTGTCTTGACAGCCAGAAAAGCTTATGATAGGATCTTTTTAAAATTTATATAGCTTTAACTTATTGGAATTGTTTATGTTTTTTTAATCATACCAATCCGCTGCTTCGGTTGCCATGCGAGAAAGAATATCATTCTGCCTGATCAGCAATACGGGCGGTCGCGTTAAACAGTATGCCGCGTCTAAGACCACTCTTCGTGTCCTGGCATTTCTTTGCTTGGCTTTTATTGCTGTACTGGCTTATATTGTCCACGATTATAAAAATCTAAGAAATACCTCCTTTGACACCTACCGGCTTGAGGGATCCGTCGCCAGGCAGCTTGAAGAAATTAAGAGTCAGCGTAAACAGATTCAAAAATTTGCAAAAGAGATTAATAGCCTAAAAGCAAAAATGACCGCACTGAAAAAGACTGAAGACAAAATCCGTGTTATCGCCAACCTGGAGTCGACTACGCAGGTCGGCCTGTTCGGGATTGGGGGATCCTTGCCTGAAGATCTTGAGACAAATCTCGATCTCAAAGGGAAGCATAACAGCCTGGTTCGTGAAATGCACGAGCAGGTAAACCATCTCAGTGCGGCTTTTACGAACCAGGGCCGGGGATTTGAATCTCTTTTGAAGCATCTGGAAGATCAACGGAATCTTTTGGCCAGCACGCCCGCCATCAGGCCCACGGACGGCTGGGTAACCTCCCGATTCGGATATCGGAGCTCCCCATTTACCGACGAGCGTGAGTTCCACAAAGGTCTGGATATTGCCACCCGAAAGGGAACCCCCATCGTGGCAACGGCTAACGGTGTTGTCAGCTATGTGGGCTGGAAAGGTCAGCTGGGAAGGGTTATTGTCATCGACCATGGGTACGGTATGGTGACCCGCTATGGTCACATCAAAGAAGCCCTGGTGAAACGGGGCGAGACCGTTAAACGAGGGCAGAAGATTGCAATCGTCGGCTCATCCGGAAAGACCACGGGACCTCATGTTCACTATGAAGTTATGCTGAACGGGCTTCCGGTGAATCCTGAAAGATATATCTTAAATTAGTTGCGCACCATTCATTCCTGTTTGGATCCCTATCGACGCTTCACGTGTTCCTCCAGGCGCTCTCCCTATCCGGCAAATTAAGTTTTTCGGCTATCCATTATCCGCGAGTCAAAATTCATGTTGGTCTCTGAAATTATTGTAGGTTTCAGTGTTCAGTGTTCAGGTTTCAGTGTTTGCCCGCCCACTGCGGGAGTTCACTATCACGGCTTGTTTCTGACACCTGCTTGCGGGGGCGAAGCCGCAGGCGAAGACCCGAAACCTTGACCCTGTTTGAGGATAGATTTGAAGCATCCGAACAAACTGTTACTTGAGCGTACAGCATTGTCAGGTTAAGTTTTAACTTGAGAAGCGACGGAATCAAGGTATATAATGCTATCTCAACAATTCGGGACAGTTAGCATACCCTTTAATCCATGGAAGGAGGATTGTCTTTCCCCATGATATCCAGTCTTTTGACCAAGGTATTTGGAAGTAAGAATGAACGGGAATTGAAAAAGATCCAACCCGTTGTCGATCAGGTGAACGCGCTGGAACCCTCCATTCAGTCTCTCAATGATGCTGAATTGAAAGCTCAAACCCAGCGGTTCAAAGAGCGCATGGATAACGGGGAACCTTTTGACGATATCCTTCCCGAAGCGTTTGCCACGGTCCGTGAAGCATCGGTTCGAACCCTACAAATGCGCCATTTTGATTGTCAAATAATCGGCGGGGTGGTGCTTCACCAGGGAAAGATTGCGGAAATGAAAACCGGTGAAGGAAAGACCCTGGCAGCCACGTTGCCGGCCTATTTCAATGCGCTTACGGGCAAGGGTGTCCACATTATCACCGTTAATGATTATTTGGCCAGAAGAGATACCGAATGGATGGGCCGGATATACAATTTTTTGGGGCTCTCTGTGGGGACCGTTATCCACGGCCTGGATGATACAGAGCGGCTTGCCGCTTATAGGTCCGACATTACATACGGAACCAATAATGAATTCGGTTTTGATTATCTGCGGGATAATATGAAGTTTGAAAGAGAGGCGCTGGTTCAGCCGCTTCACAATTTTGCAATTGTCGATGAGGTGGACAGCATTCTCATCGATGAAGCCAGAACGCCCTTGATCATATCCGGTCCGGCTGAAAAATCGACCCACCTTTACTATCAGGTGAACAATATCATCCCCGGTCTGGCCAGAGACGAACATTATACCATCGATGAAAAGGCGAGAACCGCCGTTCTGACCGATGAAGGTGTTGCAAAAGCGGAGCGCCTTCTTAATGTGGAAAATCTTTATGATCCCAAGAATATTGAAATGCTGCATCATATTAACCAGGCATTGAAGGCGCACACGTTGTTCAAGCGGGATGTGGACTATATCGTCAAAAATGGAGAGGTCATTATTGTAGATGAGTTCACCGGCCGGCTCATGCCTGGACGACGTTACAGTGAAGGACTGCATCAGGCTCTTGAAGCCAAAGAGAAAGCAAGAATTGAAAATGAAAACCAAACGCTGGCCACCATTACCTTTCAGAACTATTTCCGGATGTACGATAAACTGGCGGGAATGACGGGAACGGCGGATACGGAGGCTGCTGAATTCAAAAAGATATATGGTCTGGATGTGATGGTCATTCCCACCAATGAGCCAATGATCCGAATCGATAATCCCGACTCGATTTACAAAACCAAACAGGAAAAACAAGAAGCCGTGCTCGATGAAATCGAAGACCTTCATCACAGAGGGCAGCCCGTACTGGTGGGAACCATCTCCATCGATGTGTCGGAGCAAATCAGTATGAAACTGAAAAAAAGAGGGATTCCCCACTCGGTATTGAATGCCAAAAACCATGAAAAAGAAGCGGAAATCATTTCAATGGCCGGCCAGAAAGGATCGGTTACCATTTCAACCAATATGGCAGGGCGGGGCACGGATATCGTACTGGGAGAAGGCGTTACGGATTTAGGCGGGCTTCATATCCTCGGCACCGAAAGGCATGAAAGCCGCAGAATCGACAATCAGCTCAGGGGGCGCTCCGGCCGCCAGGGTGATCCCGGGTCTTCGCGATTCTATCTGTCACTGGAAGACGATCTTCTCCGGATCTTCGGCGGAGACCGGATTCACGGGATTATGGACAAACTGGGTATGGAAGATGGGGAGCCCATCGAGCACAACCTCATCAGCCGTGCCATTGAGAATGCACAGCGAAAGGTGGAGGGACACAATTTTGATATCCGGAAGCATTTGCTGGAATATGATGACGTAATGAATCAGCAGCGTGAAGTCATCTACCGGCAACGACGTGAAATCCTGGACGGCAAAGACCTGAATGAAGCCATCGAAGAGATGATTCAGGAGAAGGTGGATGAGATCATCGGAACATTTGTCAATGAAAATAAAGCCCCTGAAGAATGGGATGTCAAAGGCATGCTGAAAGCCGTCTTCAAACAGTTCAACATAAAAATGGATTTGAAATCGAGTACGAATAACGGATCGAACATTGAGGATTTGAGTCGGGCCATAGGAGATGAGGCATTAAGAAATTATCATGAAAAAGAGGCGGTCATCGGTGTCGAGGATTTCAGGAACCTCGAACGAATTGTTATGCTCCAGACCGTGGATAATCTCTGGAAGGATCACCTGCTGAGTATGGATCACCTAAAAGAAGGAATCGGGCTTCGCGGATACGCTCAGCAGAATCCTTTGCTGGTTTATAAGAAAGAAGGGTTTGAGATGTTCCAGGATTTAATCGTGAGGGTTAAAGAAGAGACCCTCGGCATCCTGTTTCGGATTCAGGTGGCCCAGCCCGAGACCCTTGACGGTCTGAGACAACCCGAGCAGGAAATGGTCTTTTCTCACGGGGAAGAGCCGTCGAAACGAAAGCCGGTTCAGCGTTCTGAAAAGAAGGTCGGCAGGAATGCACCGTGCCCCTGCGGCAGCGGCAAGAAATATAAGAAGTGTTGCGGGGCATAGATTTTGCTTCAAATCCGGGAAGTGGAAACACGTTGGATGCCCTTTACAAGGTTGGCTGGAAATGCTTATACTGTTAAATAAAACAGTCTCCGAAAGCTCGACGATTTCATTTGGTCCGTTGATGGTAATCGTCTGGCGGGAGGATATGCATGAGCGAGGATAGACCTGATATTGAGGAGCTAATAACATCCGAGACAGAAGAGGATGTTCTTGAGCCGCCCATGTATAAAGTCCTCCTCCATAATGACAATTACACCACTATGGAATTTGTGGTTGAAATTTTAATCTATGTCTTTCATAAACGTGTGGAAGAGGCCACCAGAATTATGCTGAATGTTCACAAACAGGGTGTCGGAATTTGCGGTGCATACCCCTTCGAGGTGGCGGAAACCAAGGTGGATACGGTTCATCTCTTGGCCCGGGAAAAGGGTTTTCCCCTCAAATGCTCAATGGAAAAGGAATAGACCATGATCAACAAGGAACTCAGCGTCACTCTCGGTTTTGCGGTGAGAGAAGCGAAAAAGAGACGTCATGAGTATGTTTGCATAGAGCACGTACTATATGCCATCCTGCACGATAGCTCCGGTATCGATATTATTGAAACCTGTTCCGGAAACGTCGAAGTTATCAAGCAGAAAATAGAGACGTTTTTCGGAGAGCACATGGAGCAAATTCGGGACGGTAAAGAATACGTGCTTCAGCAAACCGTGGGATTTCAACGGGTTATTCAGAGGGCAGTAAATCATGCCCGCTCTGCAGAAAAACAGGAAGTGTCTATCGGAGATATCCTTGTCTCCATATTTATGGAAAAAGATTCTCATGCCGCATATTTCATGGGAGAAGAGGGGATTACGCGGCTCGATATTTTAAATTATATTTCACATGGGTTTGCAGATGGCTCTTTTCGCCCATCTCCCGGCGGTTTTCTGAAGACCGAAAAGGAAGAAGGGAAAAAGAAAAAATCAGACCCCCTGGAATTGTACACGGTGGATCTGGTACAACGGGCTGCTGCGGGGAAGCTTGATCCTCTCATCGGACGCCGGCACGAAATTGAGCGAACCCTTCAGGTACTCTGCCGCAGACGCAAGAACAATCCGATCTTCGTTGGAGATCCGGGTGTTGGAAAAACCGCAATGGCCGAGGGGTTGGCTCAGCAAATCGAGAAAGGAGAGGTGCCGGAACTGATCAAGGATTGCCGCATCTTCTCACTCGACATGGGGGGGCTTTTGGCCGGCACCAAATTCAGGGGTGACTTTGAACAACGACTCAAGGGTGTGATTTCGGCGCTGCAGAAAAAGAAGGATGCCATTCTTTTTATCGATGAAATTCATACCGTTGTCGGTGCGGGCGCCACCAGCGGCGGGTCCATGGATGCGGCCAATATTCTAAAACCTGCACTGGCCACCGGTGATCTCAGATGCATCGGTTCTACCACCTATGAGGAGTATAAGAATCATTTCGAGAAAGACAGGGCTTTGTCCCGCCGGTTTGAGCGGATCGAAATACCCGAACCGCCTGTTGACGAAACCGTCAAAATTTTGAAAGGGCTTCGATCCTATTACGAAGAACACCACGGAATCGTTTATACGGATTCGGCACTCAAAGCTGCTGCCGAGTTGTCTGCAAAATATATCAACGATCGGTACTTACCGGATAAAGCAATCGATGTGATCGATGAAGCCGGTGCGTTTGTCCGGCTGAAGGGTCCGTCCCAACGCAAGAAAATAAATCCCTCGGATATCGAGAAAATCGTTGCAAAGATTGCAAAAATACCGAACCGGAGCGTTTCCACATCCGACAGGGAGAAACTCGAAACCATCGAAGATCGGTTGAAGGAAGTGGTCTTCGGCCAGGATTCCGCAATCCAAGCTCTGGTTACGGCCATCAAGCGGTCCCGGGCAGGCCTGGGGGCGCCGGAAAGACCCATCGGCTCATTTCTGTTCACAGGCCCCACCGGCGTCGGAAAGACGGAAGTGGCCCGCCAAGTGGCCGCGCTTTTGGGTATAGAATTCATGCGCTACGACATGAGCGAATACATGGAAAAGCATGCGGTGGCCCGTCTCATCGGTGCACCTCCCGGTTATATCGGATTCGATCAGGGCGGGCTGCTCACCGACGGCATACGAAAACACCCCTATTGCGTCCTGTTAATGGATGAAATCGAGAAAGCACACATCGATCTGTTTAATATACTGCTTCAGGTCCTGGATCATGCCACCCTGACGGACAACAACGGCAAGAAAGCGGATTTCAGGAACGTTATCGTTATGATGACCTCAAACGCCGGCGCAAGGGAAATGAGCAGCCAGACTATCGGTTTCAGGGAAGCGGAAGACGAAACCGAATCCAAAGGCAGAAAAGCCATTGAACAATTTTTCAGCCCCGAATTTCGAAACCGCCTGGATTCCATCATATCATTCAACGCCCTCTCCGTTAAAATAATGGAAAAGGTTGTGGATAAGTTCATGAAAGAGCTTCGAACCCAGCTTACTCCCAAGAAGGTTATTCTTACCCTTTCACCAACCGCCAGAACCTGGCTTGCGGAAAAAGGTCACGATCCCAAGATGGGTGCACGACCGCTGAGCCGGCTCATACAAAAAGAAATAAAAGACAGACTGTCGGATGATATTCTATTCGGAAAGCTCCATAAGGGCGGGGTGGTGGTTATTGATGCTGTGGATGATCAATTGACCTTTGATTATTGAAGATTGATACTTGATGCTTGAAATTTGAAACTTGAATAGATTAATATATCATATGGTTATGGCATTTTAATTTAGTGTTACTTAAACAAGATCGAGTATCAAGCATCAAGTTTCAAACCCATGACGGTTTTTCTCTTATCCGAAAGGATCGCCTTTCCGCCCCCAACCCTTGCAGAAAAAGACGGTCTGCTGGCTGTGGGTGGTGATCTGAGTCAGTCCCGTTTATTGATGGCCTATCGTTTGGGTATTTTCCCCTGGTTTTCGGAAGGGGATCCGATTCTCTGGTGGTCACCGGACCCGAGACTCGTGCTCTATCCCCAAGATATGAAAATATCCAAGAGCCTGATGAAAGTTATCCGAAAGGGTTTGTTCCGGGTCAGCATGGACACCGCATTTGAAAAGGTAATTCGAGAATGTGCCAAGGTTCATCGGAAGCATGATCAAGGAACTTGGATCAATGACCCAATGATCGAAGCCTATTGTCGACTCCATGAATCCGGCTATGCCCATTCAGTTGAGGCCTGGCTTGGACAAGATCTTGCCGGCGGTCTATACGGAGTTTCTCTGGGAAAGTGTTTTTTTGGCGAATCCATGTTCACCCAAGTCAGCAATGCTTCAAAAGTATCCCTTGCGGTGCTTTCCGGTTATCTTATTACAAAGAAGTTCGATTTTATTGATTGTCAGGTGGCCACGGAACACCTGAACCGGCTCGGCGCCAAAGAGGTACCAAGAAAATCGTTTCTCAGGCAGCTTCGCCGTGCTCTCGACGCTCCGACCCTGAGGGGTAAATGGGATTATCATCGTGAACAGATGCAAAAAACATAAATCCCTATGATTTCGGAGGTAAGCAATGCTTAAGAGAATATTTGTTTATGCCGTTTTGGTGTTTGTTTTGCCCCTTATGTTCGCCCATTCCATTTTTTCCTCCGTCATATTGAAGCGATCATTTTCCGAAGTGGTAAACGGTGCCGAACTGGTATTTGAGGGACGGGTCATTTCCAAAGAGACCCGGCTGTCACCGGAAAACGGAAAACCATTTACCTATTACACGTTTGAGATTCTGGATGTGATCAAAGGGACCTATGGGGAATCTTTCCTGGAGATGGGATTTATGGGCGGGCAGTGGCACAGTTTGAAACTTGAGATTACGGACATGCAGATGCCGGAAGTGGGGGAGTTGGGAATATATTTTGTGGAAACATTGGACAAACAGCAGATTCACCCGCTGTACGGCTGGCAGCAGGGGCACTATCGGATAATTGTCGATCCTAAAACCGGCCGGGAAATGGTCATACCGGTGGAGAAAGAGACCGATGAGGTGAAAGGCCGTGCCTTGATCCTCCAGCACGGCATACCCCTGGAAGACTTTAAAGAAAATATACGAGACGCCATAGAAGGCAATCAATAAAGCATCTTTATAAATATCCCGGCTTTACATCCCTATCTTGACAACACTGAACATTGCCAAATAGGATGACCGTGTTTGCATCCTCTATCACCTGAAGCTTAACATCGGAGCCGGTTCGGCATGGAATGTACCTTTTGCCAGATCGTGAGCGGTAAGACGCCTACTCATTTTTTGTTCCAAAATGACAAGGTCGTGGTGTTCAAGGACATCAATCCCCATGCGCCGGTTCATCTGCTGGTCGTACCCAAAAAGCATATCCGGAGCATCAACGATCTGAACGATGACGAAAGGGAGATCGTATCGGAAATGATCATGACGGCGAAACAGATGGCCAAGAAAATGGCGGTCCATAAATCAGGATACCGCCTGTTTTTCAACGTGGAAAGGGGAGGGGGGCAGATCATCTTTCACCTGCACCTGCACCTCATCGGCGGGTGGTAAATGGTTTTAGACCCGGTTGATCATGGATGCCATATAACCGGCGCCGAATCCGTTGTCGATGTTGACAACCGCGACGTTTGAGCTGCAGCTGTTCAACATGGAAAACAGTGCGGTCATTCCTCCGAAGCTGACACCGTATCCGATGCTGGTAGGTACGGCGATGACCGGACGACTCACCATACCGGCTACCACACTGGGAAGTGCACCTTCCATGCCTGCAGCCACGATCAGCACGGAAGCGTTTTCGAGCATTTCCTTATGCCTGAAAAGACGGTGAATTCCTGCCACGCCCACGTCAAAGACTGACTCCACCTTGTTCCCCATCACTTCAGCCGTTATGAAGGCTTCTTTGGCTACGGGTATATCGGAGGTTCCGGCGGAAACCACCAGGATCGTACCTTTCCCCCGGATCGGTATCTCATGCTTTTTCCATACGATCATCCGGGCATCCTCGTGGTACACCGCATCCGGATATCGTGCGAGTACTTTTTCCGCCTTTTCCAGTTCGATTCGAGTGACCAGAATTACGTTTTCCTGGATGAGCATTTTCTCCATTATTCCGATGATTTGGTCAACCGTCTTCCCTTGACCGAAGATGACCTCAGGAAACCCCTTGCGAAGGGAACGGTGATGGTCTATATGTGCATATTCGATATCCTCACAGGATATATTGGTAAGCGCATTGGCAGCCTCCTCTATGGAGGTTTCTCCTTTTGCTACAGCTCTTAAGATGTCATGAAGTGATTGCATATCCATAAATTGAAATCCTTTATTTTTGCCGGGTTTTAATGAAAAGGAAAGATAAACAATATTGTCCGATTGGTCAATCGACTTCTTTGAATGAACATCAAACTGAACGGGACGCAGATTTGCGCAGATACACGCAGATAATAATCTCTTTTTTCATAATCATAAAAACCTGTGTCCACAAGCCGGGTAAGCGCCGTCGCTGCGGGTTCGCGCCCCAAAAAAGGAAATTCCCGTACTATTTAGCTAAAGACAGAGGAATGTTGAATCGCTATGAAAATTGTCGTCATCATACCGGCACGATATCAATCCTCACGGTTTGAAGGGAAAGCGTTGGCTCTCATTGCAGGAAAGCCCATGGTGCAGTGGGTTTATGAGCGGTCTGTTCAGGCGGTGCGTGTCGACGATGTGGCGGTGGCAACAGATGATCAGCGCATCGTTGATGTGGTGAAAAAGTTTGGCGGTAAAGCAATTATGACCTCGGATGAGAATCGATCCGGAACCGACCGGGTCGCGGAAGCTGCCGCCATTATGGAATTAGCCCCGGACGACATCATCATCAACGTTCAGGGGGACCAGCCGCTGCTTGACCCTCGCAGCCTCGATCAGGTCGTCTCCCCTTTCTTTACCGAATCGAATATCGAAATGAGTACTTTGGGTTTTCCTATCGAAAACGAGAGGGAAATTACCGATCCGAAAGACATCAAAGTCGTTTTTGATCAAAAAGGGTTTGCGCTCTATTTTTCAAGATCGACAATACCCTTTTGCAGAGATCCCGGTATTGAATTCGATACCTATAAACACCTCGGAATCTATGCATATACCAGGCGATTCCTTGAAGTGTACCGGTCTTTACCGGTGGGGAGGCTGGAAGAGATCGAGAAGTTGGAACAGCTTCGGGCCATCGAGTACGGTCATCCCATCCGGGTGGTGGTCACCCCCTATGATTCTCCGGAGGTGGACCTGCCGGTGGATATCGAGCGGATCGAGAAAAAAATGAAGCAAATGGAGATCGATTAAATTAGAGCTGATTATATGAATGGCTCTGCTATCCAAGGTTTTTATTGGTTCTTTAAAACAACGGTGGCCCTGCGGGGTTCGACACAGCAGCACGGTCGAATGCTCACGATTCGGACGCCGCTTGCGCGTGCCGGACCTATTTTAATGAAAGCTCCAAGGGCAGTGGTACTTCCGCCTAGCCCCAGAGGCCCCACTTTTTGCGCGTTGATCCATTCTGTGATCTTTTTTTCCCATTTGCTTTGCTTGAGCAGATCGCCCTCTTTCATGGCTTCCAGCATCAGAGCGGACGCCTCCATATGTGTTCTGCCGATCCCAATGGCCGGAACACACGGGGTACAGCCGAGATTTTTGACATCGTTGATCAGCCATTCGGAAGCCGTTCTCAGGACATTGTCAATGCTTCGCTTGTGAAAAACCCGGTAGGTCTTGGCCCGTATCTCCGGCCCCCCACCGAGCAACAAAACGGTTATGGCCATCCCATCGCCGGAGATCGGTTTCACCGTAATCGGAGCGGGTATAACTTCTTCCGGATCCGTATACAGTCCCTTGGATTGCTCAATCCGCTCCACTTCATTTCCTTTAACCGCCATGGGTCTCCCGGGCATTTCTTTTAACCCTGAAGCGATACCTTCCTGAACGGCCTGGAGCCAATTTTCCTGGAGTTTTGCTCGATTTCCGATTTCTATGATGACATGGGGAATACCGGTATCATCACAGAGCGGGTACCGATTTTTTTCAGCTATGGCTGCATTTTCCAAAAGTTTTTCAAGTGCCCATCTTGCATTGGGGTTGGTCTCTTTTTTGATGGCGGCTCGATAGGTTTTGAGTTGGTCTTTTCGAAATGTGGTGCCCGCACTGATCAGGCTGTTTTTGGCTGCGTTTTTTATGTCGGATGAAGTGATCACAGTGATTCTTTTCTTAATAGTCTGAGAAAATCGTCTTGCCATGCACACTGGCAATGATTGCAGGAAATCCTTTAACTTCGATTTCATACAATGCTTCCATTCCTTCTTCCGGAAATGCCACCACCTTTATGGATATCATCTTATCCGTAAACAATGCGCTCGTGGGTGGTGTTACAGCAAAGGCGGAATGATATTCCTGCAACGCCAAGACGGTATCGGCACAGACAGCTCCTTTCCCGAGATGAAGCTTGACTCCCGCTTTCGACAGCACGGGAATGCTGGATTCAATTTCAACCTTGTTGCTGGTAGTGGGACCGATGCCGGCCGGACTTACCGCGGTATGAAATATGACCGCTCCTTTAAGGGACACATCTATTGTATTCAAAGTGTCAGTTTGAATCAGATCTACAATTTTGGGGAGCACGGCATCACGGCCGCATAAAATCTTGCCGTTGATCTCAATCTGATCTCCTATGGAAAGACTTTTGATAACATCCTCATTTATGGGGGTTTGGATCTGAACGACCTGCATGTTAAATCTGCTCCTCGATTTTTGTGTTCAGTAGAGAATACCTGAAAGTCGTTTCCTTGTCTACCGATATGAGGGTTCTAAGTACTCTATTTCGTGATTACAGTGACGTATTTTTATCAGGACATTCTGTATGAGCTGAAGTTGAAAAGTTCAAAATTTGAAGTGAGCTAAAATTAATGAATTCTGCCATTTATATATCAAAAAGACCGCGCGACAGCGCGTACCTGAACTTTAGGCAATTTACATTTTAGTTCACATTATACTCTTCCACGGCGTTCAGATCTTGACCCCCCATTTGATCTGATGTTATTGTCTTGCTATCTGTTTATCCTGAAGAATCGTTTCCACTCGCGGAGGCTTCCATGAAAATCATGATTTGCTATGACGGCTCTAATGTTGCTAAAGACGCCATGGATCTTGCAAAACAACGTGCAAAAGTTTTGGAAGGCCAGGTTTACCTGGTTCGATCCATGGAAGGGGGGCCGGATGTACCGAAAAAAGATTTTGACAATGCAGAAAGAGAATTAACTGAATTAGCTGAAACCGTTTTTGAAGAAGACGGTATCGAATGTGAACCCCACTTCCTGGTACGGGGTCTTAACCCTGGCGAGGATCTTGTTCAATTTGCCAGTGAATATGATGTGGACGAGATCATCATCGGAGTCCGGAAAAGATCAAAAGTGGGAAAATTTCTTTTCGGATCAACCGCGCAATACGTGATTCTGGAGGCGCCTTGTCCGGTGGTATCGATAAAATAAATCCGTTAATTATCCAATAATCCCTTCTTCTTTCATTGCGGATATCTTCTCAGCGGAATATCCCATTTCTTTCAATATGTCATCGGTATGTTCGCCCAATTCAGGCGCCTTGCATTTGATTTCCGCTCTTGTTTCCGACAGTTTGATGGGATTATTCAAAACCTTAATCTTTCCATAGTCAGGGTGATCCCAGTCTACAAAGAAGTCATTTTCAATGGCCTGGGGGTCTTTTGTAGCCTCTAAGGGCGTGCTGACCGGAGACCAGACCAGTTTGCGGCGACCCAATATTTCCATCCACTCTTGGTATGTTTTGGTAAGAAAGATATCCTCGATGATCTTTACCAATTCTGCTGCATTGTCCTGGCGGGATTCAAACGTGGCGAATTTTGGATCATTTTCAAGATCGGGTCGTTCGATGGCATCACAGAATGCAGGCCAGTAATGCTGTGCATTGGTCATGCCGAGCATGATCCAACGGTTGTCTTTAGTGGGATACACATTCCGGATGGGATTGGACATGGTTTTTCTCTGTGGCCGCACGGCGTCCTTTCCGGTAATCAGGCACCCGGAAGTATCGGCCCCCAACACCCATAATGCAGTATTGTATAGTGAAACCTCGACCTGTTGTGCAACTCCGGTTTTTTCTCTGATAAAAAGAGCAGACATGATCCCTGCCAGCAGGCTTAGTGAAGTAATGCTGTCTCCATAAGCAGATCGCGATATATTCGGCGCTGAATCCAAATCATGCATGAGATCCATTACACCGCTTCGTGCCCAGAAAGCCACCGAATCATAACCTCCCCTGTTTTTTTCCGGTCCCTGAAGCCCGTATCCGGTGAGGTTGGCATAGATCAATTGGGGGTTGAGACTTGAAAGGGTATCATAGGTTAAATTGAACTTTTCCATTTCATAGGGCCGAAGATTGTTGAGGAATACGTCTGCCGACTCACAGAGTTTGTGTATGACGGCTTGCCCTTCGGAACTTGCAAGATTAACACCGATACTCTTTTTATTTCGATCCACATGCTCCCAGAGGTAATTGATATTGCTGTATTGCGTCCATGCGCTCAACCGGTGGCTCATGACCCTTTGCATATCACCCCTTTCCGGTGGTTCCACATGTATGACTTCCGCCCCCCAGCTGCCCATGAGCATGCCGGCAATGGGCATTGCCACAGCTGCTCCCACTTCAACCACTTTTATTCCTTTGAGATCTTGTGCCATGGCTTTCTCTCCTTATTAATTATCACCCGCGGAGGCTGTCGCCGCTGCAGCGGTTTTCTCCGCATCACGTTTGGCGATGACGTCGGCTCGCATGAGCAGATAATCGATCTGTTTCATATTCGCCACATCGTACATACGGCCATCCACCGAAACCGAGCCTTCGCCTCTCGCATATGCTTCGTCCAATGCTGTTTTTACTTTTCGCGCAAGTTCGACTTCTTCCCGAAAGGGAGAAAATCCTTCATTGGCAGCTTTAACCCAAGCCGGATGAATAACGCTGGTTCCCATAAAACCCATCCAAAACGCATGACGACAGGCATTTAACATATCTTCACGGCTCATTTTGATGTTTGCGAAATCGACATTTTTTTGAGCCCCCATTCCGTGGGGTTGAACTTTTGCTGCACATGCGGCATACAGTAATCTGTTTTCAGGATAGTAGTACTGCTCGAAGTTAAGCTCCTTGAAGCGTGTAAATCCCAAATCTACTGAAAGATCCGCTTGACCCGTAGTTATTGAAACGATGCGAGAGCTGGCCGCTGCGGTCTGTTCCACATGGATAATACCCCTGGCTGTTTCAAAAATCAGATCGAATTGTAATTTTCCTCTGGGTAAGCCCCGTTCCGTTTCAAGCTGCGAAACCAGTTTGTCGATTCTGTTGATTTCTTCCGGTGTCTCACTTTTGGGAATCATCAAACCGGTTAATCCGGGGACGACAACCGCATCAAGATCTTCCTCTTCATATTCTCGATTGATTCGAACGAGAACGTCTGCTCCGCCCTTATTTACCGTGGGTATGGCATCCTTTACCAACTTTCTGGCAACCGCTTTATCTCCCGGAGCAATGGAATCCTCCAGGTCCAGGATGATGCAGTCCGCATCCCTGGTCCAGGCTTTTGCTACGAATTTCTCCCTGTTCACGGGTATGTAGAGTTTAGACCGTCGAACGATGTATCGAACATCATTTTCGTTGGATATCATGGCAACCTCATTGATTCATGGTTCACAGTTCTCCGTGATGAACAATTATTATTCTTCTTTATGAACCCAGACACTGCCTTTTTTTCTTCTCACCGTTTTCAATCGTACGATATACTTATACAAATCCCCCCTGTAAGAGGACTGTACCAATTCCACAGGCTTGCGCCTTTTGGTATACATGATTCTTTCCACAAAAAGGATGGGGGAACCCGGTGAAACCGAGAGTTTCTCTGCAACTTCCTGATCGGCAAAGGATGCTTCTATGGTTTGGAATGCTTCGGTGAAGGGGATGCCGATATCCTGTTCCATGATCTGAAGTAAAGGCTTTTTCATTAATGTATTCTTGGTTATCATCTTGCCGATTTCGAGCGGAAGATAGTTTATGGTGTGTGCAAAAGAGTTGCTGTCAATGAAACGAACACGCTTGATTCGAATAATTTCTTTGACTTTAGACGATAGTTTCAATTTTTCCTTAATGGATCTGATTGCTTCTATTTTTTCTATTTCAACACTTTTTGTTTTTGACCTTGAAATTTGATAGAAGAGGTCGTCCATAAAGCCGCTGAATTCAAGGTTATAGCTATTTATGAGGCCTGCGTTTTTCGTTACATAGGTACCATCCCCCCTTCTGCTTTCTAAAAATCCTTCCTGTATGAGTTGCGAGAGGGCCTGGCGTACGGTGAGGCGGCTGACCTTAAATTGTGCAGCCAGCTCGTTTTCGGAAGGGATTTTTTCACCCATGACGACTTCGTTATTAACGATCCACTTTTTAATGGCCTGTTTGATCTGATAATAGCGGGGTACAAGATCGGTGGTCATTTTGATAATCCTTAAGTATGCTCTTGACCGTTATGAAGGTTCAAAGAAAAGGTGTGACACTCGGCTGAATTTGTATACATATATATACTTGAGTACAAGAGTTATTGTCAACCTCGGGCCGGCTTGCGGATTGTTTGCTCCTGTTCAGAGGGTAATCCTCATAGCTGAAAAGTCTTTTGAACATGGCGCCAGTGTGGCCAAAAGAAAAGCTTGAACCGCCCGCTTCGCTCAAGGCACCAAGAGCGCTAAGTTTTTTTTTGCCGATGCGCAGATCGGCAAAAGAAAAGAGTCTATCAGCTTCAGGCTTCGCTCTGCGAGCTACGACCCGACAAATCGCTGAAGGGGGCACCGCCGATACTTGAGGACAAGCGGCCCGGCAATATGCACTTATTGACCGGAGGTCTGGAATCTTTTCCGAATCGTCCGTTCCGATTCGGGAAAAATCATTTTCCTTGGCGTCCTTCGCGCCTTTGCGGTTTGATATCCTCTATCTGGAAAGAATTTAGGAAGGACTAGTTTCTCAGATCGAATTTTCGTTTAAATATCGATCTGGAAATCATATTCATTTGCGCCTCTGTTGTTCCACCGCCGATTTGAAACATGCGGACATCTCTCAGCATCCGCTCCAGGGGCAAATCCTGGGAATAACCGTATGCTCCGAACATCTGAAGACTTTCGCTGACCACCTCAAATGCGGCATGGCCGGTAAACGCCTTGGCCATAGACGATTCATCCATGTAGGGAAGCTTTACGTTGTTGGGAAGGTCTCGGGCATTGCATGCGGCCCTGTAGATCAACAACCGCGCTGCATTCAATTTGATCTCTCCTTCGGCCATCATCCATTGCAGCCCCTGAAATTCGCTGATGGGGCGGCCGAAAGCTTTTCTTTTTTTCATCCAGTCGATGGCAAGATTGTGAGCGCCTTGAGCTATTCCCAATGCAACCGCGCTGGCACCGACTCGCTGCCCGTTGTATCCATACATGAGGTTTTTAAAACCCTCAATTCCATCGGCCTTCACCACCACGTTTGCATCAGGAACCTCGCAGTTTTCAAAAATCAATTCGGTTTCCGGAATTCCTCTCAAACCCATTGCCCGTTCAACGGTTCCAAAAGTAAATCCGGGGGTACCTTTATCCACCAGAATACCACCGATTCCGAGATCATTTCCGGCGTCGAAAAATCGAGCAAAAATCAGATTCGTTACCGAAATACCGCCTCCGGTTATCCAGTGCTTGGTTCCGTTGATGACATATTTATTGCCATTCTTCTCGGCCCGGGTTTGCAAGTCGGTCAATGCTGTTCCTGCCTCGGGTTCGGTCATTCCAATGGCGGGTTTGTCTCCCTCATTCAAAATTCGACCGGCAACCCGTTTTCGTTGTTCATCGGTTCCATAGGCCATTACACAGCCCAGAGCACCCATATTGGTTTCCACCAGCACGCGTGCGGTAACCCCGCAGTATTTTGCAGCCGTTTCAATGGCCAGTATCGCGTCGATTAAAGGCCTTCCCTGACCGCCGTATTCTTCAGGTATGGTCATCCCCAACAGGTCACATTTCCTCAGCTTATGGATGTTATCCCATGGGTATTCATGATTTTCATCCCATCGTGCTGCTTTCTCGGCAAATTCCTTCCGGCCCAATTCATCAACTAGATCAACGATCTGTTTTTGTTCGTCCGTCAGTTGAAAATCCATAGAATGGTTCCTCCCGTAGGGCTGAGATTAGAAAGATATATTGATAAATGCATGCTTTAATATAACGACCCTATCCAATCTGAATGCAATAATCTTAATAAATTCAAATACCATGAGAGTCAACATCTGATCGGCTTGATTCCAATTTGATGATGCATTCAAGTTAGATGTATACTTATCATAACAACTTTTCAATTTAAACAAATTCGGCTGTTGGGATCCTATTGTTGTAATTACAGTAAGTTGGAAAAGTTATAATTTGGATGATGGATTGTTATTAAAACCGGAATATACCATCAACCAACTTGACAAACAGCAAAATCTATGGAATCCATGGACATCAAAGATGTGCGTCATTTACTTTGTTTCTGCTCTATTAAACGATTCCTTCAATTGGCGTCGCCATTTTCACTGATCAGGCGAAATTCAACTTGCATTAGATTAAGAACGTGGGGAAATAATGACTCATATGGAAAAAGGAGGTGATAAGGAAAACGTTGCATCATTCGGATTTAGCTTAAAGGCAACCGGTAGAACCCCAAACTTCAAGGTTAAGGATTAACCGAATAAAGCAATAGAGGAATGTGGTGGATTGCGTTTCATATGCGATTGTATGCATTCGATAACAATATAAAGGGGGGTTTCAATGGAAACATTGGCGGGTAAATTCGCGGAATTTTTTTGCGGCGTAAAGTACGAAGATCTACCCGAGGAAGTCGTGGACCATGCGAAGAAGTATATTCTGGATCTCATCGGAGTCACCATCGGCGGGTTGAGCATGCCCTTTCCCAAAATGGTCATCGATTATCTCATGACATTGGGAGGAAAACCGGAAGCCACCCTCATGGGAAGCCCCCCGGGTACGAAACTGCCCGCTATCCATGCCGCATTCGGAAACGGGGTTTGCGGTCATGCTTTGGACATGGATGACGGGTATCGTTACGGAGGCGTCCACCCCAGCGTTCCCACAATTCCTGCGGCAATTGCCGCAGGAGAGGTCAATCAAGCCGACGGTAAAGCCCTCATCCTGGCAACGGTTCTCGGGTCTGAAATCGTCAACCGTTTGGCCAAGGCCATGAATCCGTCCCATTTGAACCGCGGCTTTCATACCACCGGAACCCTTGGACCGTTCGGTGCGACCGTGGCCGCCGGAAAAATCTATGGGCTGAACGAGGATCGGATGACGAAAGCTCTGGGGTTGGCGGGTCTTCAGGGGGCCGGGCTGCTTGAAATCTTAAATGACGGGGCCATGGCAAAGCCGATTCATCCGGGAAAAGCCGCAATGGCCGGAATTATTTCCGTAGAGCTTGCACAACGCGGCGCGCATGGGCCGGTATCGGTGTTTGAAGGTGAAAAAGGATTTTTTAAGGCCATGGCCGATGAAGTGAACCAGGAATCGCTTACAGACGGTCTGGGTGAAACCTATCTGATCGGTGAGCAGTACATCAAACTGCACGCAGCATGTCGTCATGTTCATCCGGCTATCGACGCCATGCTTCAACTGAAGCAGGACAATCGCCTCTCCGTTTCAGATATTGAATCGGTTTACATCGAGACCTATCCGACGGCACTGGCTTTCTGCGGTGGGAAAGATCAGCCGAAATCAGCAGAAGCGGCAAAATTCAGTCTCCCGTACTCCGTAGCCCTTGCAGCCTATTATGACGACGCCGGAATGAACCGCTTCTGTAAGGAGACGGTGGAAAACCCGGATATTCAAGAGCTGTCTTCACGCATCAAGGCGTCTTCCGGGGAAAAGTGGGAAAAACACTTTCCGCATATACGGGGAGCTTCTCTGAAGATCACCACAAAAGGGGGGGAAGAATATTCCATTGATGTGGATCTTCCAAAAGGGGAGCCTGAAAATCCGGCAACCCACGATGATTTGATAAACAAATTCAAGTCAAACGCCGCAGGCATGGACAAAGGGAAATGTGATGCGCTAATATCCGTGATTATGGATCTCGAAAACCATAGCGTGAAAGATTTGACAACGTATTTCAGTATAGAATGATCCCGGGAATATTCAATGAACAATATTACCGATGACCGGAGAAAATCATGCGGCGCTTTATTCTGACGAGTGCCGGGAACCCAAGGAATATGTCCTCATCTCTCAAGACCGTGGTCCCGGACAAGAGAATACCGTCGGAAATGGAAGATCTTGCCCAATCGTTCCGCTTTGTTCATACGCAGTACTCGGTTCTATTGATGATGTCGTTCTGGATCTCCTTGTGCAGTTGAGTGAAATAGGCGCTGTATCCTGCTACCCGAATCAGCAGATCCGAAAATTGCTCGGGGTTTTGTTGGGCTTCTCGCAATATGGATGAGTCCACCACATTAAACTGAATATGCCAGCCGCCCACATCACAGAACCCCCGAATAAATTCTCCAAGTTTTCTCAAGCCTTCAGGGCTGTCGACCGAAGTCGGGCTTAAGCGCATATTCAACAAATCGCCGTTTCTCAATCCGGCCAGATCCAATTTGGCTACGGATTTTACCACCGCGGTCGGACCTTTTTTATCGTTTCCGTGGCTCGGGGAGGAGCCGTCGGCAAAGGGTTCGCCGGACTTTCTGCCGCTGGGCAGAGCTCCTGTTATCTTGCCGAAGGCGATTCCGGCGGTTACTGGGATAATGCCTGCCTGGGCGGTTCCCCCAAAGATATTTTTATAGGACATGCATTCCTCATTGAAATACCGGATGATGTCATGTGCTAAACGATCCACCTCGTCTTCGTCATTTCCGAATTTTGGGATATCGAAACGGAGGATATTCCTTATCCGATCCTGACCCTCAAAATCACACGCCAGGGCAGTTGTTAATTCAGCCATGCTCACTTTTTTCTCTTCAAAGACGATCCTTTTCACGGCATAGATGGAATCGATGGTGTCGGCAATACCGATGCCGTTGACTGAGGGACCGAAGTTATAAATCGCTCCGCCTTTTTGCAGGCTTTTTCCCTTTTCGATGCACCCTTCGGTAAGGGCGGACAAAAAGGGCGTTGAAAGCAGATCCGAATACGCATGCTGCGCGATGGCATTGACCACGAACATCTCCCGCACCATGTGGGCTAATTGTTTTTTAAAAGCTCCGTAAAAGGCATCAAATGAATCAAATGTTGATGGATCACCGGTGGACGGGCCGATTTTCCTGCCGGTCAAACGCCATACCCCATCTGTCATGGCCAATTCCACCGCTTCAGGAAGATTGATAAAGCCGCCCGTAAGATGAATTCCTTCTTTGCCCGTTACCCTCGGTTCCACGCAACCCATAATGGAAAAATTTCTGGACAACTCCAGCGATATTCCTTTAGCGGCCATCGAATGAGCAATAAGGTCCTCATTATAGAATTTCGGATGACCCGTTCCCTGTTTTGCCAGTTCACACGCCTTGTACAGAAACGGTTCAGGGCTTTCCTGATGTATCCGCACCGAAATGTCGGGCTGTACGAGACGGAGATCTATCATGGCCTCCAGGCAGAGATAGGAGATATCATTGGTGGCGTCCCTTCCTTCCTTGTTTCTTCCCCCGAGATTCAAGTTTTGCCACTGGGGAAGACCGGTATAAAACTTCGAAGTGTCGGCGCTTGAAAAGATGGCCGATTCCGAAAACTTTATGAAAAGGCACTCGATAATCTCCAGCGCGAAATCCTGTTTATCCGGACGATCGTCCTGTGCGTAAAAGGGATATATATATTGATCAAACCGTCCCGGGGAAAGGGAATGGCCGCTTGCCTCGATTCGTACGGCCACGTGGGTAAACCAGAAGGACTGTATTGCTTCCCAAAAATTCCTGGGCGGATTTTCAGGGACCCACGAACAAATTTCTGAAATCTTCAGCAGCTCCTCCCTTCGAGCTTCATCTTTCTCCTTTTTCGCCAACCGATTCGCCAATTCCGCATAACGATTTGCGAAAATACGAAATCCTTCAAGGGTCATTTGAACGGATTTCAGGAAAAAGCGTTTTCTTGCATCTGCCGTATCCGTCAAATCGAGTCTATCCAATGCGGCTTCGACTTCTTCAAGAATACCCTTGATCCCCACCCTCAAGATCCGTTCGTAATTGGGGACCACCGTACCGACCCCCTTTTGTACGAGAGAAAAATTGTCTATCACGGCAGAGGATTTAGTGGGAAAAGCTGCGGGGTCAAAAAAAAGGATGTTCTTGGTCTCCTCCGGACAATCCCGCACGACCCAATCATAGATCGTATTCCCCTTCCAGAAAGGCAAAATCGAATCCCTGAGCACCGCTCTGTCCGAATCTTCGATATCAAACGGGTCATATTCCCGGCTATCGAGGATATCCAGTTCATGGTCCAGCCAGCTCGCTTGGACTTCGGGAAACAACTGTGCGGCACGCGGCCCGGTTGCGGCACTTCCGACAATGAGTTCTCCTCCATGGATGGCAATCGGGAGATTCGAAAAAAGATGATGCAAGGCTTTACCCCAGGTCGTTTCCATGGCACATGCCCCGGATTGCTCAAAGACCTCTGTCAATAAACGTGCCCGGTGAATATCTATGGAAGGTTTGGCATCTAAAACACGTTGTCTCAAGTTGCTGATTCTACCGGTCATTTTTCCCTCCTGACAAGAGAACAGTCTCGTTTCGGTTCCTCTTTGAATTTAATGCGGATATGCATTCTTTATCCCCGAATCAGCTCGAGATGATCACCGTAGGTTTCGGGGTCTAAAACCGCTTCGATGAGGCAGAGCCCGCCATCGGCAAAAGCCGCTTCCATGACCTGATCTAATTCCGCAGCCGTTTCAGCGCGGAATCCTTTCCCGCCGAAAGCCCGCATCAGTGCCGGCCAATCCGGATTTTTCAATCCGATTCCCAAAGGACGCATCCCTTTCTGCTGCTGCTTGACCTTGATCAGTCCCAGGGCCTCATCGGAAAAGACCACGATGACCATGGGCAGACCCAGCCGCGCGCATAGGGACAGATCGTGTAGGCACATGAGGAGAGATCCGTCCCCGATAAAACAGACAACCTGTTTGTCCGGCAGGGCCAGTTTGGCGCCGATGGCGGCGGGGAGCGCAAACGCCATGGTGCTGAGACCCTTGGTGGTGAAATAGGTATTGGGCTGCCGGACCTGCCACAGATACTGAACCATTGAGTTGAACGCCCCGATATCCACGCAGAGAACGCCGTCGGGCGGTAAATGGCGCCTCGTGCATTGGATGATGTGATGCAGCGGAAGCGCGTCTTCGGATTTTGACAGGCGCTCCCGGATATTGTCACGGTACCCTTCAATCGTTGCCGGATCCCATGCCTTCCGACTCAACTCCGCGTGAACCAGGGTGTTCATAAGGGTTCGAATATCGCCCACTGCCTCGATTTCCGCGGAGTAGATGCAGTCCACATCGGCGCAGGGCCCCATGTGAATGATAGGCCTGTCGATGGCCCAGGGTTTCGGCAGCAGCTCCACGGGATCCAGACCGACGAGGATCAGAAGATCGCTCTTGCTGATGACATCATCCTCGAACGTGTCTTTCGAAAAAGACCCCAGGAAAATGCCCGCATACAGGGGATGAGATTCATCGAAACTCCCGCGGCTTTTTGCGGAGACCATAACCGGACAACCGAGTTTTTCTGCAAATGCCGTCAACTCGGCATGGGCGCCGGCCCGCTTGGATTCAATGCCGGATATCAACACCGGCATCCTGGACCGTTCGATCCTTTTTACAAGCGGATCCAGTTCGGACAGGCTCTTTGGCTCCTGGTGTGAGAGCCGGATCGGTTCGGCAAACCCGGTGGATCGGAAAACGGCTTCCCGATCTGCCTCGTCCTTGGGAAAATCCAGATGCACAGGGCCGGGTCTTTCTTCCGAAGCCAGCTTAAATGCCTTTGACATGATCTCTTGGGTGCTTTCCGAGGTGATGGTGAAGCTGGCTTTGGTGATG
>Ga0180009_10000825_pt1 | contig 39984 bp, 46 predicted proteins | sample OS_PC_MetaG_FD_123537 | JGI IMG/M metagenome (GOLD analysis project Ga0180009, IMG submission 123537) | Groundwater microbial communities from the Aspo Hard Rock Laboratory (HRL) deep subsurface site, Sweden - OS_PC_MetaG | ecosystem: Environmental > Aquatic > Deep subsurface > Groundwater... | reverse complement strand
TAATTCGCGTTAAATAGCCGTTTTCTCCAAAGATGCGTTCTACGCCTTCTTGGTCCATAAAGTCGTTTATAGAGGCTTGCAAGGCCTTTATTTGCTTGTTATTTTGAGTATTTCGGTCTTTATAGTATTATATATGTCGCAAAAGGTATATTGTGCGACACGATTACTCTGTTCTTTCGATAAGCGTTTGTAAATAATTGTAGATGTCTTTCAGATTATTCCACAAAAAGGAAAAATTTTTATGTATTAGTTTGTTGTCTAGCAATGACCGCACGTCTATATTAAGAATACTTAGGACAACAATGCCAATAATGATTATAACTACCAATTTTATAAGGCCACTGTTCATACTCTATATTATACTATAGATTGTAAAATTTTATAAATACAACAAGGGGTCAAGGTACCCGTTAACGGCAACCAACGGTAGCTTCATATACGTTCCACAGACCTTACTTTTATATTGAGTTACTTCCACCGCTTGCGTGGCGAATACGCCAAAATGCAAATGGGGGCCATATGTGGCGCCCGTATCCCCACTGTGTCCTATAAGCTGCCCAGTTTCAACCCTGTCCCCTTTTGAAACTTTTATTTTTGATAGATGGGCATACATGCTTGAAAGTCCGTTTTCGTGATCTATAAGAATCCATTTACCGTAAGAAGCATTTGCGCATCCTATGTCGGTGTCGCCCGTATCTGTTACCACGCCGTTTCTCGAAACTTTTATTGGCGTTCCTTTGCTTGCTCTAAAATCAACACCGTTATGTCCTATTGAAGGATAAAGCCACGATTTGGACAGGGCGAATTCTGTCCAACCAAATTTTTGAGTTATCACAATATCGTCAAGTGGCCATTTGAGTACTCCCGAACCAGCTGGGGGTAAGGAATTCGGGTCAATAATGATTCTCATCTCTTCTTCCAGCAAAGAAATTTCACCAAGAAGGGATTCCTGTTTTTTTTGCTGTTCGGCTAAAAGTTCTTGATAACGCGATTCTTCGTTTTTTGTTTTTTCTAGCAGAATGTCCTTTTGGTTTTTGTTTTCCTCGGTTATTTCTTTTTTGTCTAACAATGCTTCTTGAAGTTCTTGCAATTCCTGTTTTTCTTTGTTTTTTTCTATTTCGTTTTCTTCATTCTCCTTTTTAAGTGTTTTTAATTCTTCAAGATTAATGTGAATTCCGTTTTGCAGGTAGTCCATTCTGTCAATATTATTGAAGAATTCAGATAGATTATCATAAGCCAACAGGACTTCCAATAGAGTTTGAGACTCCTCTTCGTCGAGCGCTCTTATTATTTCGGCCAATGACTCCTTGGTTGTTTTTATCTCGCCTTCTTTTTCTTCTATACCAATTCGCAACTTTTCAATGGTAAGGTTTGTGTTGCTGATTTTTTTATCTGTAAGATTCACCTCCGCTTTTAATTTATTTGCAGTTGTTTCCAGTTGATAAATTTGAGAACTTAAGGTTGTTTTTGTTTGCAAAGTTTCATTTAGGTCCTCCTTGTATTTTTTTATAGTTTCCTCAATGGCTGTAATTTCTTTGTTTTTTGTATCAATTTGTTGTTGTAATTCATCCGTGCGCGATTCGGAAAATAGTGGCGCAACAGAAAAACCACACAAAAGAAAAACAAACGCAAAGAATGCTATTTTTTTAGTATGATGGATTACCATAAACCATGTTTTTGGCATAAACGGTTCTCTTGATACTTTCTTCTTTACCCAAAATTTCAGCCACGCTGAACGGGTCCGGCGATTTTGATAAGCCTGTTAATGCCACCCTGAATGGCCACAAAACATTTCCTCTGCCATTTGCTTCCGCGTAATCCCAAACAGCTTTTTTAATGTTTTCTTTGGTGAAATTTTGAGTTGGTATATTAGACAATAATTCTATTGTTTTGTCAATGTATTGAGGTGTCTTAAGAAGCGAACTCTTATACTTAGGTTTTTGAAAAAAGAATTCAATCCCCTCTTTTATATCGCTTAAGACCGTTAGTCTTTCTTTTTCTAAATCAACAACTTTTTTCCAAATTTCCGTTTTTTTTGTCCATTCCTCGGGGACAAAATCTGATAGCATTTTTGCTAATTCTTCAGTTCCCGTTTTTTTGATGTATTGCCTATTATACCAATTCAACTTATCTATATTGAAAATAGCTCCTGCTTTTTGGATTTTTTCCAAGGAGAAATTTTTTATGAGTTCTTTTTTGCTGAATAGCTCTCTTTCATCTCCCGGGTTCCAGCCCAACAACGCCAAAAAGTTCATTAAGGCTTCCGGTAGATATCCTATATTTTTGTATTCCGTAGCCAAGACTGCCCCATGGCGTTTGCTCATTTTCGATTTATCCGATCCGAGTATTAGCGGTAAATGACAAAATTTTGGGATTTCAAATCCGAGCGCTTTGTATAGCGGAATTTGTTTGGGCGTGTTTGGTATGTGGTCTTCTCCTCTGATAATGTGTGAGACTTTCATTTCGGCGTCATCAATTACCACTGCGAAGTTGTATGTTGCTGAGCCGTCGGATTTGATTAAGACAATGTCTTTTTGGGTATTTGCTTCAAAACGAATTGAACCACGAATTATGTCTTCAAATTCAATCGGTTTTTTGGGATTTTTGTAAATGATCGCCTCACCTTCTTTGTAGGCTAAATTTTTTTCGAGCAGTTTTTTTGCGTAATTTAAATAAATATCATTGCGCTGGCTTTGATAAAAAGGTCCTTCGTCCCAATTTAACCCGAGCCACTTTAGGCTCTCTATGATTGTGTTTTCGTATTCTTTCTTAGAGCGTTCTTTGTCAGTATCCTCAATTCTTAAAATGAATTGTCCGTTGTTTTTTTTTGCGAATAAATAATTAAAAAGAGCCGTGCGTAAATTACCAATGTGAAATAATCCGGTTGGGCTTGGAGCAAAACGTGTTCTAATTTTTTTCATATTTTGAAATTTTATTTATGTTCCAATGCCAAATTTAAAATTTCCCTAGCTATTTTTTTTGCCGCATTTGTTTGCGCGAAATCTTTTGCTGATTTTCTCATTTGCTCTTGTCTTGTTTTATCAAGCAAGATTCCTTTTATTTCCGAAAGTAGAATTTGCGGGAGTAAATTTTTTTCCTCAATTACTTTTGCCGCTCCCGAGCGCGCGTAATTGTAAGCGTTTTCTTTTTGGTGGTCTTGGGCAGAATTTTCAATAGGTATTATAATTGAGGGTAATCCCCAGATTGCGATTTCATATATGGAGCTCCCTCCTCCTCTAGATATAACTAAATTTGCGACGCTTGCGGCGTTGCGCATAAGAGAATCATCTAAATGAGAGTAAACATGGTAACGATTGGAAAAAAGGGATTCTTCCAGATTTATTTTTATTCTTCCTTTTGTGTCTTTCTCATTCTTTGCTCCACACTGATGTATAACCTGAAAAGATTTTACCAGTTCTTTTGAGATGTCGGCCATGGCATCGTTTATTTTTTGGGATCCTTGCGAACCACCCAATACGAGAATTGCGGGAATATTTTCTTCCATGTCAAACAATTCCATACCTTCTTCGCGAGTAAAACCAACGATACTTTTTCTGACGGGAGTACCCGTCAACGCAGTTTTTTCTTTCGGGAAATATTTCAGCGCCTCAGGGAAAGAGATTGCAATTTTTTTTGCAAATTTACCTGCCCATTTATTGACCTTGCCCGGAACGCTATCGGATTCGTGAAGTATTACCGGTATGCCAAAAATCCTAGCGGCCAAAAGAATTGGGAAACTTACATTCCCTCCTTTTCCAAAAACTACATCGGGCATAGACCAATAAACAATCCAAATTCCTTTAAAAACACCCATGATTGTTTTAAAAATATCAACCAAGTATAAAAAAGAAAAATAGTGGCGCATTTTACCGGAATAGATTTTCTTAAAGACGATTGCCTCTTTTTTTGATATTTTTTTATTATACTCGGAACTTGAGGCAAGAATAATCTCGGGTTGAATCAATTTTTCTTCTTCCGCGAGATCATAAATGGCTTCTATTACAGCAACAATAGGATAGAAATGCCCCCCTGTTCCGCCGCCCGTTAAAAGTATTTTCATGTTAGGTCTTTTTTGAAACGTTTAATATTATGCCGGTTCCTGCCAAGGCCAGAACTAAGGCTGAGCCACCCTGGGATATAAAAACCAAAGGCAACCCCGTTAAAGGAATAAGTCCGACAATCGCATACATATTAACAAACGATTGTACTGTAATAAGTATAGCAATTCCTGATACCAAAAGTCTACCGAACATATCAGTAGTTTTTAATGCGATGTGAATTGATTTAAAAAGGAAAAGAAAAAACAGAATTACAATAAATGTTGTTCCAATAAATCCAAACTCCTCGCCTACTATGGCAAAAATCGAATCCCCCATTGGTTCTGGTAAATAATTAAACTTAGAAAGACCCTTTCCCAAACCTTGACCAAAAATTCCGCCTGATCCCAGGGCGATTTTGGCTTGTTTTATCTGGTATCCCGCGCCTTGTAAATCATATGAATTGTCAAAAAACACAAGTATCCTTTCTTTTTGGTACGGTTGAAAATAAATTAACGTGGCCAGTAGTATAAATCCTGACAAAATAACAAGTCCTGTTTGCAAGAATCTTCCTCCGGCTAGTAGAAAAAGCGTTATTGATGTTATGCTTATCACGCCGAATGTTCCCAGGTCAGGTTGCGCGATTAATAACACTCCGACAAAACCCACAATAACCAAAAAAGGCAAAAGCCCTGTTTTGAATGAAGAGATTTCGTGTCGCTTTTGAGATAGCCAATGACTCAAATAAATGATGAAAGAAAATTTTAAAAGCTCAGATGGCTGAAAAGTATATGAGCCAAACGACAGCCATCTTTTTGCTCCACCGTGTTCAAAACCCAGGTGTGGCTCAAGAACCAGTATTGTGAGGAGAAAACTAAACACAAAGAGAAAAAAAGATATCTTTTTCCATTTTTTGTAATACAGACGACTTGTTAGGCAAAGCAGTAAAATACCCACGCCACCTCCCAAGAGTAATTGCTTTATTAATGGGAAATAAGAATTTCTATCGGCGCGCGCTGCTAAACCCAAAGAAGCCGAGGACAAAATAAAAAACCCTGACAATAGTAGTATCAATACGATACTCAGGAAAAACACGTCATATTTTTTTCTGACGGACATATTCTATTTACTTTTGACAATGTTCCCGTTTTTTTCGCAAAAGACATTTTCAGCCAGCGCCAGCACGCCATTTACCAAGACATATTTTATACCCTTTGGGTATTCGGGTCTTTCATAATTTGCCTGATCCTTTATGTTTTTCGGATCAATAATGGTTATGTCGGCATAATTTCCTTTTTTTATAACTCCTCTATTTTTTATTCCTAAAATTTTTGCCGGTAAACCGGACATTTTATAGACGGCTTCCGCCCATGTCAAAATATTTTTTTCTTTAACTAAATCAGAAAATACTCTTGGGAAAGAACCAAAAGATCTCGGATGAGGTATGTTGTTTTTAAACTTAAGCATGTCGTAGCCGACCCCATCTGAAGCTACTGCCACAAAAGATCGTTCACTCAAGAATTCAAGGTTTTTTCTGTCTATTACATCATTGAAAATGGATATGTTCAATTTATTTATTGCCAATAAATTTAATAGGGTTTCTTCTTCGCTTAAGCCGGAGTCCCTGCTTATTTCTTGTATATTTTTCCCCACACAGCTTGTGTCGTTAAGGGTTGACGCGATTGTTATCTTGTCATAATGAAGTGTCAGGTTTTTTAGATAGCCAATAAGTTCTTCACGGGTTTCTTTGCTATTTATTGTTTCCAGGATTTCGTTTTTATTTTTTGTTAACAGCCATGACGGAAGCAAGCTGTATAAGTTTGACCCTGTGCTCGTGTAGGGGAAGAAGTCGCATGTCATTAGAGAATCTTCGTCATAAAAAAGTTCTATCATGCGAACAGCGTTTTGAAAATTTTTCCACGTTGTTCTACCCAGTGATTTGAAATGAGCCATGTGTCCCCTTGCTTTTGTTTCTCTCGAAAGTTCAATTAATTTAGCAACAGTTGGTAAGAGGTTTTTGCCTTCGTCCTCAATGTGGTAAGAGGACACTGCATTATGTTTGGAAACTATTTTTAAGAGAAATAATAATTCTTTTCTGGAGCTGACTTGATTAAACAATGTATTAAAATTTACAGACAGTCCCAAAGCGCCTTCTTTTAATGCTTGTTTTAGTAAATTGCCTATTTCTTCAACTTCTTTTTTTGTTGCTTGTGTTTCTTCACCCAAAACATTTTTTCTCAAAGTGTCATAACCCACGAACATTCCAAAATTGACGGCCAATTTGTGTCGCTCTATTTCCGATAAAAACTCTTTTACGGTTTGCCAGTTTATATTGGCTTTTTCTTTGCCCATCCATTTTTCAAAATAAAAATCAACACCCCTTTTTATAAAGGGAGCTAAAGACGAACCACCGTGTCCTCCGATGATAGTCGTAACTCCTTGTCTAATAAAACTTTCTTGGCGCGGTTGCGAAAACAATGTCCAGTGGTTATCTGAGTGTGTTGTCATGTCTATAAAACCGGGAGTCACATAAAGCCCCGTGGCATCTATTGTTAAATTCGCTTCTTCGTTTTTAAGATCTCCTATTTTTACAATTTTGGATTTCTCAATGGCAATATCGGAAACAAAATTAGCTTTTCCGGTTCCGTCTAAAATATCGCCATTTTTTATGATTATAGAATACATTGTTGTTTTTATTTTCCGATAAGTGTTACAACCATCCCTATTATAGCAAAAACTATGCCAATAACCCAAAAACGCATCGTGACCTTATAGGGGGGCCACCCTTTTGCTTCAAAGTGATGGTGGATAGGCGCAGCTAAGAATATCTTTTTGCCACGAATTTTTTTGGATACTAGTTGGAGTATGTCTGACATGGTTGTTGCGACTAACGGGAAAGCGATTATTGGTAAAACCAAAACAGAGTCTGTGAAAAAAGCAACAACAGCCAAAACTGATGTTAGTCCCAACATACCAGTTTCTCCCATATAAAATCTTGCGGGAGGAATGTTAAACCACAAAAAAGCCAATATTGCTCCGGTAAGTACGGCGCAAAAAGTAGCTAGGTCTATTTGATTTTGAAAAAAAGCGATACCTGTGTAGGCCGCGAATATTGAAGCCATGATGCCACCAGAAAGTCCGTCTAATCCGTCTATTACTCCCCCGCTGAAAATAGCTAACATCACTACTATAAAAAACGGTATGAAAAACCAGCCGATATCCAAGTGCCCGACAAAAGGTATCAAAATACTACTTATTTCCAATTTGGCAAAAAACCACCAGCCACCCATAAAACCGATAGCGCTTACTAGCGCTATCCTTTTTGTTAGACTAAGTCCGCCACCAATATATTTTCCCTTGCCACGAATCTGCAAAATATCATCTACCAAACCGATTATTGAAGCGGAAATTAACGCGAATAAAGGAAGCCATGTTTGAGAACGGCTTAAAAAATTTAATTTTTCAGTTAAAGATGTAGGGAAAATTTTGAAAAGAGTCCAAAAAATCAAAGCAATAATTAATGTGCTGGCCCAAATTAGAACACCACCCATTCTTGGCGTGCCTATTTCTTTGTTTTTGTGCAGTTCGTTGACCACAACAGCTTCCTCGCCACTTAGCGCTCTTTTCCCTGCATATTTCTTCCATGCTTTATATTTGTAGAGATAATGAGTTAAAATAGGTGTTATGGTTATACCAAGAAAGAAGCTGAAAGCCGATAAACCAAAAATTTTCAGAATGTTTAAATCCATATTTGCATTTTAGCAAATTTTTAAACCATTTTTAAGTATTGACAAGACTATGGTAGCGTGATATACTTCAATTGTGGACTAATCAGAACTTTAACAAAGGAGGAAGTGATGAAAAAAATTTTTGTGGTAGCGACTTTAATTTTTGTTTTGACTTTTGTTGCGGGTTGCACCAAAGAAATAATCGGAAAAGTTGAGAGTGTAAGTTTTACTTATCTTGCGTTTGGCAGACAACCCGTTACCAAGGTTGTTGTAGTGACCGACAGAGACGATAAGCACTTTCTGGGATTCCAAGGACATGAAACTGGCATCAAAGTGGATGATGTTACAAGAGTGAAGTTCGACGACAACTACGTAGTGGTAAACTCAGTGATTGACGGGAGCGTTATGAAAAGAATTGAAGAAAAAGATGGAACTGTAAAATTTATCAAAAAAGAGACAACCAGAATTTATTGGAAGGAAATTTTAGAATATAAAATTATAAAGCGTGCTTCAAAGTAGCAATCTAAAAGCGACAGGTATCTGATGCCATGTCGCTTTTTGTTTTTTACCATATACGCACGATCGTGGTCTATTTGGTAAATTCAGTAAATAATAGATATTTATTTTACTTCACAAATTTGTTGTATAGTATCTCTATGTCTTCAAAACGGCCTTCAAAAGTTGAACCCAGAACGGTGAGAATTATTGGGTGGTTTAGCCCTTTATCAACAATGACGGTCAAATTTCCTCCCGCCAAATCACTAAACCCCGTTTTCCCGCCAAAAACTACGGGAAATTTTCCCAGCAGTTTATTTGTGTTTTCAAAGGCGCGGTTTTTATAATTTATTGATTCTAATGTTGTGTCGTTGAGAAGTTCAGGATATTTGTCAAAAATGTATTTCAGGAGTTTTGTTACATCTTGGCATGAGCCATAGGCGCCAGCTATTTCAGTTGAAACATCCAAGCCGGTAGAGTTTAGGAAATATGTTCGGTCGAGTTTCAGTTTGTTTGAATAGCTATTCATCAGCTCAACAAATTCGGACTCATTGTTACTTTCTGGATTTGTTTTGAAGCCGCTTGCTATTGCGAAAGCGGCATCGTTTGACGATGAGATAAGCATTACTTTTATCAAATCCTCCAACTTCCACATTTCTCCAATATAAAAATCACTGTCGCCTTCTATAAGAATGGCCTCTTTGGTTATTTCTACTAAAGTCGTTTTTGGTAGGAGTTCTATAGAGACAAGGGCTGTCATTAATTTTGTCAAGCTTGCCAAGGGGAGTTGTTCATCGCTGTTTTTTTTAAATATAAATTCATCTTTTGCCATATCAAATACGCAAGCCGACTTTGCTTGAATTTCAAATGGCGCGTCACTTCCTGTTTGTAGTTCTTCTGTTTCGTTTTCTTTGTAGACAAAGGCTACTCCTTCTTTTTCTTTGGGAGAAACATATCCCAAGACAAACAGAAGAAAAACAAGAATCACCAATTTTATTGAATTGTGAATAATTTCTCGCATTTTATTTGTTCTGAAAATTTTTCAAATTCCGGTAAATCTTCCTTTTTTGTTATCCCTAAAAATTGGAAGAGACGCACAGAAGGCTTGTACACAAAACTTCTTTTGTCTTTAGGGTTTATTTTTCTATCTACCAGCCCCCTTATTGCAAGATTGCCAAGCGTGAATGCCGAGTTGACCCCCCTTATACGATCAATGTCGTTTCTACTAACCCCCCCTCCTTCGTTTTTATAAATAATTATAGCCAAAGTTTCAAGACCTGCGCGTCCCAAGTTTCTGTCTAACTCTTCTTTTATCAGGGATTTGCAATATTCGTCTGATTCAGGGGCTGTGCCAAGCATAATGTTGGCGTCTGCCTTTAGAAGTCTTATCCCTCGGCCGTTCAGTTCTTTTTCTAAGTCCAGAATGGCCTCGTTAATTTCTCGTTCTTTTTTGTCTAAAATTTTACAAATTTCTTTTATGCTCAGCGGTTTCCCAGACAAAAAAAGTAGAGCTTCTATGTGGTTTGATATATTCATGTTTGTGTAATATGGATTTCTCCAAATATTTCATTTTGGTTCGTTCTTATAGCTTTTCTTTTTGTTAACTCAAGAAGAGCCAGGAAGCTAACAATTATATCCATTCTGCTTTGTTTTTGTTTTTTGTTAATTTCCGAAAAGCATAACGACATTTTCTCTTGGAGTCTTCGGGTTAAGTCTTCAATTTTTTGTTCTAATGTTATTGTTCTTTCAATTATTTTTTCAGGTAAAATAGTTTTTTGGAAACAAAAGATGTTTAGCAAGTCGGACAACGCTTTGTTCATATTGAAAACAGATAAATCTCTTGGGATAACAAAAACGATATTACTTGTTTTTGTTGGCATTTTCGGGAGGGTTTCTCTGGAAAAAATTATATTATTTCCAAAAATTTTTTCTAGTCCCTCGCTTATGTTTTGAAATTTTTGATAAATTTTTAGTCTCTTTTCAAGGTCATCAATTTCTTCTTTTTCTTCCTCGGATATTTCCAAAGATGGCATTAGTGAACGAGATTTAACAAGAACAAGGGTTGAAGCAACAATCAAAAAGTAAGAAACTTCTTTTGTCGGAAAATTTTCCAGTTTTTTTAAGTAATCCAAATACTGGTCGGCAATCTCGGCTAGGGATATTTCGCTGATGGACAATTTTTTCTTATCTATCAGATCGACTAGCAGTTCAAGTGGACCTTCAAATTGCCTCGTTGCGGTTTGGTACATATGAAATCTTAAGTTCCTTGAGTTGTTCTTCTTTAATTTCTGATGGCGCGCCCATCATTAAATCGCGTCCGTCGCCGGTTTTGGGAAATGCTATAACCTCTCGTATGTTGGGTTCATTTTGAAGTATCGCGACAACCCTGTCTAGACCAAATGCGATTCCTCCGTGTGGAGGCGCTCCGAAAGTGAAAGCTTCCAACATGTGCCCAAAGTTTTCTTTGATCTCGTCTTCTTTTAATCCTATTATTTCGAGAACTTTTTTGAGAGCGTCCGGTTTGTGGTTTCTAATGCTTCCCCCGCCTATTTCGTATCCATTCAAGACCATATCATATTGGGCCGCTGTAATTTTTTCTATGTTTTTTTTGTCCATTAGCATTTGATGGTGTTCCGGTATGGTTGCGGAAAATGGATTGTGTGTAAAAGTCCACTTGTTATTTTTGTCTTTTTCGAAGAAGGGAAAGTCTATTATCCAGCAAAAGGCTAACTCGTCGGGATTATCTTTATCTTCCCTTAAGTCTGGTCTGTCTGTATCATATTTTTCCATTGCCTCCGCGTAAGTTAATCTGGGAAATGGTTTTCGCAAAATTTTTTTATTTGGATAATTTTCTGCTACTGTTTTTACAATAAGTTCCTCATTCAAATTCATTACATCTTCTCTGTTGACGAAAGACATTTCTATATCAAGTTGGGTGAATTCAGGTTGCCTGTCTCCCCGCGTATCTTCATCGCGTAAGCATTTTGCAACTTGAAAATATTTCTCAAACTGCGATACCATCAAGAGTTGTTTAAATTGCTGGGGCGCCTGAGGAAGAGCGTAAAATTTTCCTGTTTGTAGTCGCGAGGGCACAACAAAATCTCTGGCTCCTTCGGGCGTCGATTTTGTTAAAAGAGGTGTTTCTATTTCAATAAATTCTTGCTCTATCAAAAAGTTGCGCGCGGACTGTATAAATTGGTGCCTTTTTCTTATGTTTTTTTGCAATCGTTTGCGTTTTAAATCCACATAGCGATATTTCAAGCGAATTTCTTCATTAATTTCTCGTCCGTCAGTATTGATTTCAAAAGGGGGTGTTTCTGATTGGTTCAGAATATTTAAACTTGTTGCCTGCATTTCAATTTTGCCCGTTTCTATTTCTTCATTTATCATTTTTTCGGGCCTCTCGTTTATTGTTCCTTCAATTTCAACAACATCATTATTTCGTAATGTATCAGCTTTACTTAAAAGTTCTTTGTCTTCTGGAGTGAATACAATTTGCAAAATTCCACTGGTATCCGCAAGGTCAATGAAAACAAGTTTTCCATGGTCTCTGCGCGCGCTTATCCAGCCGTCAATTTTTATTTTTTCTCCCGCTTTTGCTTTGTTTACGTATGTTCTTTGCATATTTAGTTTTCTTTAATCCCGCCCAGCGGGATAAATTGGTAATTCAACAAAAAAGGCGCTACCCTTTCCTTCTCCTTTGGATTCTGCCCAAATTATACCCCCATGGTCTTCAACAATTTTTCTTGCCACAAAAAGTCCGAGTCCTGTTCCTCCCGTATGCAGGCGAGAAACCCCCTTTGCTCTTGTGAACTTTTGAAACAAACTGGGTAGTGTTTCTTTTGAAATGCCGATACCCGAATCCTCTATTTTTAGCAATACAATGTTTGTGTTTGGTTTGCGCGCTAAAAGCACTTTAATAAACCCCCTTAGAGTATACTTGATAGAATTGTCTATTAAATTAGAGACTACTTGTGTTATTTTATTTTTGTCCGCAGTGATGTTAAAGCCCGTTCCTTCTGTGGCAAATTGCAAGTCTAGTGTTTTTGCCTTTTTATTGTTTGTGGCAAAGTCAGTTATTGTTTCATCTATAACCTTTTTAAAATCAAAATTAGAAAATTCATACTTCATTTTTCCCATTTCTATGCGACTGACATTTAAAAAGTCTTCTATCATTGTCGCAAGGCCACCACTTGATTGGTATATTTTATCCACCACCTCTTTTATTTTCGGTGACAAAACGCCGTAATCCTCTTCTAAAAGCATAGATGAGTATCCCTTCATCGCTGTTAACGGGGTGCGTAGTTGGTGTGAAGCAATTGATAAAAATTCTGATTTTGCCTGGTCTAATTTTTTAAGTTCTTCGTTGGCCCCCCTTAATTCTTCTGACAGCTTGGATAGTTGTTCCTTTGTTTTTATTTCGTTCAAAATGCTTCTAATAATCAAAATACTTATTCCTACAACTCCCATAAATAGTCCAAATTTTAGAATAAACTCTATTTTTGTTTTTGAAAGAAGGGCGTCAACTAAAACAAAGACTGACACTAGCGCGCTGAAAAGTTCGACAGAAATGACTTTTATATTAAATAAATGATGTTTGAATATTGCATAAGTCGCAAAAACGACAAAAAAGATGGAAAGGAACGGACCCAGCCAGTAGTGATTAAATATTCCAAAAAAAGGCCAAATGATATTTATTACAAGCCCTATGGAAAGTGACACAATTGTGCCAATGCCAATGTATAACAATTGGACTTTTTCTAATTTGCTTTTTGTTTTTAGGGATTTTTTAATAAGAAAATAGTAACTTAAAAATGCTGATAGCAGTATATAAAGACTGTAACAGGGGTATAAATTACCGAAAGATATACTTGAGTTGCTGACACCGGCATAATCTCTTGTTGTTTGCACTATGTTTTCTGTAAAAACAATAATGTAAATAAACAAAACAGATATTATCAATAAAGAAAAAAGAAACTTTTTGTTAAGTTTAATATTTCCGCCCGAAAAGGTATAAGAAAAACATACGAAAGCCGTTAGTATCATAATTCCCGCAACATGAAGCCCCTTTGTTCCTATCGTGAAAAGAACCGGCTGGGACGCGTTTAAAAATATTATAGTTGAAGCGATCCACAAACCTGCTCCGCACGCGGATAGAGAAAGGAAAACACTGCTTTGGGTGCGACTTCTCAAGAACAGCAACGTAGACAAGACGGCAATAGTAAAAAAAGATATTCCCAGGAGGATGTTTATTGTTGTAAAATACATGTTTTTATTTGTTGTTTTCTAGTTTTTTTATAAAATGCTCGGCTCTTTTTTGTACGAAATTTGGTTCAAGTTTGAAATTTTCCACTTCTTCTTCACCCAATATATCTTTAGTGTTTTTCATATCATAAGTGTTACATCCTGCCATATAATAATTATAGTAACTAATTCTTTTGGCCATTTTTTTGAAACCGGGAATTAAAGAACCCATGAAGCAGAAATACCAAAAATAAAACTTGACCAAAAACAATGGCGCCCTGAAAAGAAAAATTTTTATGCCAATCGGTCCAAATGTTTGTTCGGCGACTGTTTTTATGGAAAAGGGCGAAGGATTTGTTATATGAAAAGTTTTTCCAATAGAATCCGGGTTGTTTGAAATTTTATTCATCCATTTTGCAACCACATCAACCGGCATTAAATTTAGAAAAGTATTTTTTGAATATAAAAACGGTATTTTTATTTTTCTATCTTTTGCCATCTTTTTTAATTTATACAAAGAATACACCATTGCGTAATAACCAAAAAGGTTTGCTGTTTTTCCTGACGAATCTATTAAAATACTCGGCCTGAAAATGATAAAATTATTTTTATCATTCATTCTCCCCCAATCCTGGACTATTTTTTCCGCGTGGAATTTACTCTCTTCATAAAAATTATTAAATTTTTTCGGCTCAATAAGCTCGTCTTCCAGTATTTGCCCTGGGCGTTGTCCGTGGACATAAGAGGTGCTTACATAATAAACAGGCGCTTTTATTTTGTCCGCAAGCCTAAGAACTTTTTTTGTTCCTTCTATATTTGTGCTGAAGACTCTGTCCTTGTCTTCTTTTTTGAAACTTAAATCAGCCGCCAAGTGCCATATTCCATCTATTTTGCCGAGTGTTTCTATATTTTTTATGCCCAAACAATCTTTCTGCAAGTCAATTTCCAGGGTTTCTATGTTTTCCGTGGGCGTCGCGAGGTCCAGTTGCGCTAGCGCCTCTTTTGCCCTTTGCCTGAAAGGGATCCCATTTTTTGACCTGCCCAAAAATATTACCCGGTGACCGTTCTTGATAAGTTCTAGGCTCAAAAAAGACCCCAAAAATCCAACACTACCCGTGAGTAAATACGTTTTATTCATTAGTTAAATTATATCCTAAATTACCAAAAAACAAAAAGCCCCCACTAAAAGTGGGGGTCTGGTTACGGTTATAGACAACATTTGGCTAATTTTGTCGCGCCCAAAGTGATCATGGACGACATAAGCGCCAAGATGACGATAATAGGGGTTAACAGTTTTATTGTTGTTTCCATCTTTCTCTCTCCTCCTTTCTTTGTTTATTTTAATGTTCTATATAAATCCTCGATAATACTTCTCATATAACCAGAACCATCTTCGTTTGTCAAGCCTTCCGGCAACGAAAATACTTGGCCGAATTTTACAAAATATTTCTTGCGAACTCCTTTGTGACCAATCTTTAGAGCAATCGGAAGTATTTTGGTTTTTGTAATTAAGGCAAGCGCGGGCGCCCCCCTTTTGAATTGTCCTATTTCATCTTCGTGAACAATTTTTCCCTCGGGAAAAAGAAAAACTATTCCGTTATTTTTCAAAATATTAATCGGGACCTCGAGGGCTTCTTTCAATTCTACTCCTCTTACTACAGAGAAGACCCCAAACAACGAATAGACCAATTTGATAATTCCGGTTTTTTTTAAAAGTCTTAAACCGGGATGATTAAAAACAGCAATCTCCCCCATTATTCTAATAGGATGAATGTTTGTTGAGATTGGCGTGGCAGCTCCTAAGGCAAATGGGTCAAGAAAAAATTTGTGGTTGCCAATAATCAAAAGTGGTCCGGAAAGATTTTTAAGATTTTCTTTTCCTTCCACTTTCAATCTGAAAAATATCTTGAAGAAAGGTTTAACCAGAAAAAGCCCCAATATTTTATGTATCCACTTCATATGGATATATTAACACACCTACTAGGTACTGTTTATTGACAACAACGCAAAAATATGTTAGCTTGTCTTAAGAAGGAGGTGTCAGAATGGCAAAAGAAGAGAAGAGGTTTAGAGGCGTGGCTTCTATTCACGCGAGTGGGCCATGGAGAGAGTATTATACTTATGCTGTCTCCGAATTACAGGCGGAAAGAAATATCCGCCACCAATACAATGAAGAGCACGGGCGTAGCCCGTGGGCATTCGTCCGAGTGGAGGACGTCCGTGAAATTAAGTGAAAAGCCGTCAGAAGTGACGGCTTTTTGTTCATCTGTGGGAAGTCGGACTTCCCACAAAACCAAACAACAAGCACCTATCCCATGCTATAGCACTGAATAGGTACCTAACAATGAGCGAGGTTCAACCTCACTCATTGAGTTTCGTGTGAGTATTCCATCAAAATCAAGCTTGATTTTGATGGAATGGGGCAAAAAATGGCTTAGTTTCGTATCCTCCCCAAAATTGTATCTGTTGGATATCCGATATCGCACAGATATACTATAACTCTCACGACCGTGACAACTCTATCACATTTTAAAGCAAATTTATTTTAATTCAAAAGAAATTAATCCTAATTTTTTAATTTTATCACGATAATTCGGAAAACTGTCATAAACTTTTTTCATTTCATCAACCGAAGAAATGAAGGGCATTATTTTTTTAAAATCAATCTTCCCAACCATCTCGTCAACACTTCTAAAAATTTTTATATTTTTAATTTCTTTTTCAAATTTCTCCCCGTCACAAGAAAAAACTAAGATGTCCCCCACTTCAATTCTTCTAAAACTATCTGTCGCGGCGCGAGTTTCAACAGTCTTTTCTCCGCTTTTGACCGCGTCGAAAACATATTTATCCACTTTCCGCATTCTTAAAACCCGCCTTTTCATAAATTTATTTTACTAAAACCTTTTCTAACACAGTGTCGTATTCCTCAAAGCCCTCCCTCTTGTATAACTTTATTGCCTTCTCGTTTCTAGAAGAAGCAACAATTCTCAATCTTTTAATTCCTTTTTCTTTACACCACTCTTCAAACATTCTAATAAATTTAGTTCCTATACCATCGCCCCTATAATTTTCTTCAATAAAAGTTGTTTCTCCCTCCCCAATTTTACTTGGGTTTCGATAGTCTTCTACGTCATTTATTCCCCCAACAAAATACCCAATTATTTTTTCATTGTCAGTAGCAACATAAGCAAACCCGTCACCCTCAATTCTATTTCTAAAAAATTCATCTCCTCTCTGCGCCATTGAATAATTAGGATCTATTGTATCATCAAATTCATTAAACTCTTTAACGCAAAGTTTTTTGTTTAATTCTTTGATTACCTCCAAATCTTCAATTGTAATTTTTCTTATTTTTATTTTTGAATTATCCATAATTTTATTTTATCACAAAATTATTAAATTCCGCACAGAAACTCCACTTGGAAGCTCAGCTTCCAAGTGGAGTTTCTCCCCAAAAAATATCCCAAAAAACCCCGGCGATGATTAAAAGTACATATTTCATAAATTTATTTTTTATTGCAAACTCCGAATTAAAGCATTCACGAAACTAAAATTTCCATCTCCTTCCAAAACTACATCAAAATTTTCTTTATAATCTTTTCTTGATTTATCATAGTCAAAATTTAGAAAACCGATTTTTAATAAGTTGTGATAATCAAACCCCTCAATCATCCCTAAATCACCCACACTGTCTCCTAACAAAATAACATTTCTTCTGTTTTTAATTGATTGATAAACCTTAGGAATCTTTTCTAAAATTGTCTCGTCTTTGTTTAAACAATGGACAATCGGTTCTTTCGTTGATGCAGCTCTCCCGTTCTCATCCCAGTTAAAACTATTCGTTACGTAAAATATATTAGAATAATCTTTTTTAATATTTTGAAAAAATAACTGTATAGCATCTCCACAACCGCTTGCGGAAAGAATAACTAAAGGAATATTATTTTCATAAAGAAAATCTAAAAAATCTGTAACACCCTCCCTAAATTTAACATGTCCGTTTTTTACAATGTCTTCCAAATCGGATTTGGACAAACCGGATTGAATCAATAATTCATGATGAGCTTTCCACCATTCTTTCATTTTCTCTTTTTTCTCAGATAAAGAAATATTTGGATCCACTTCAATAGAATGATACTTATTAAATAATACGTGGGCTTGCTCAGCATACCCTTCTTTTAGATGGTTTCCGTCCCTCAGCATAGAAATAATAGAGGGAGTTTTAATTCCATCTATAGCCCCGTAAGTTAGGGTCCTGTCAAAATCGGATAGAATATGTAGATTTTGATATCCAGCTTTCTTTATTTGGATTTTTAATTTTTCTAAATCTTCTGGGTTTGAAATTATAACTTCCATAAATTTATTTTTTATCGCTCATTTTTTGTATGGCGTCTTTCAAAACCATTGTCGCCTTACAATCATCTTCATTATACAATAAAATCCTTTTCAAAATCTCCTCGTCTTTTTTATCCAAATAATTATTGAACCATTGGATAGACAAAGCACCTGACGGTGTTTCATCCCTCCATTCAAAACCTAAATATTGAGCAAGGGCCTTCAGTGAATAACTACCAAGTGGCCAATCTGTATTTTTTAAAACAATCTGGTATAAATCTATAACATTTGGATTATCAAAAAACTCTTCAACCTCTTTTTCAGAAATCACATCAGAATAAGTTCGCTGCATCCTTTTATATGTACTTTTTTCATGGGGTGAAAAATAATAAACAGAAAAATCATCTTTAGGCAAAGATCTTATGTATTCCCAAAACTCTCCCCAAGCTCTCTTTTCTTCTTCAACCGCCATATCTTTGGCAGTAAAATCTAAGAACCTTTCTTTTTCTCCGCTTCTTTCATAAACCCCGTGCAAATATACAAATTCTTGCGTTGGGTCATCTTCAATATCAAAAAACAATTCATGAGAAACTTTTGGAAAATCCACCTTATCATAAACAACCGGTTCTTTTGTGTTCTTCAAAATATTTGCCCTAATAACATCTTTTTTTAAGGTTTTCTCCCCCACCCCCTTTAGAAATTCTTTGTCCCTCTTTTTCATATCTAAAAATATTTCAATATCTGCATTTAATAAATCTTCAATCTTTTTTATTTTTACATCTTCATACAATTTATCTCTCCTACTTCTCCCCAGATAAAACAAACCCGTTAAATCGTCTTCTTCAGTAACCCATTTTTTACAACTGTCGTACCATGGGCATAATTTACAAATTCCGGCCATAGCTGGCTTATTCTTTATCTTGTCTTCCAAAAGCGCAGAAACTGCTTCTCTTGTATTTTCATAAAATTCCCAAAAAGTAGTATTATCTCTTGCGCCTAATGGCAAATTCAAATCATAAATAATTTCATCTCCTTTTATGTCAAAAATAATGCCAATTTTTTTATTTTCAAAACCCAGTCTATTTAACGCATCTGAATACAAAGCAAGCTGAATAGCATAATGCTTCTTGAGCTTCCCCGCCTTACCATTTTCCATGTCCACACCCTCGCGACCCATTCCAGATTTTATATCCACTGGCACATATTGCCCGTCCGGCATTATTTTTAATAAATCAGGAATTCCCCTCAAGTTATCTTTAATTAAAACCCCCTGATAAATCAGCGGAGTTTTCTTTTTCATCGCCTCAATAGTTTTTTCAAACCTTTCCTCAAAATCACCCTTAGACAAATCTAAATAATCTCCAATTTTGGAAATCACTTTTTCTTCGTAATTAATACCCCTATCCCAGAGCATTTGAACAAAAGGATTCGTTTCCTCTATTTTTTCATCTTTAGGGCCATGCTCATCCCGCCACACCCTGTGCGGACATTGCATGTAGTCATATAGTTTTGAAGCTGTGATGTACATAAATTTACATTAAGTTTTTGAATTTCTTGTTTTGCCTTGTCTTTGTCCATAACACCCCTAATTCTCCCCCACTTCGCTCACTTTTGCAACTGAGTGTACGCGACCGCCTGTGGCTATGTAGTAAGATACTTCCCAACTATCAACATCCGATGTTGATAGTTGGGATATTCCATCAAAATCAAGCTTGATTTTGATGGAATGGGGCAAAAAATGGCAAGAAGAAAGTTATCCACATTTTTATTTGCATTTTATTTGCATTTTTCAACCGCTTGGTATAAGTTGTAGACATACCTCTCCCGAGGTTAATTCGGGAAAACTATCCACAAAGACCTGACTTGTCAGGTCTTTGTTCTATTTTGGCTATATATTTCTTTATATTTTGGGCATTGATTACCAATTCTGCCGAATTTTTTAATTTAGTCGTAATATATCCCGCTTTTATAATAATAATTTTCTTTTTCTTTTTTCTTAAAAATTTGTTTAAATATGTAAAATCTGCATCTCCCGAAAAAATACAAAAAGTGTCATAATGTTCAATCATTTTAATTGCATCAACAGAAATTTCTACATCAAAATTGCTTTTTATATTCTTCTAATTTCATATTCTAAAACGGCGATTTTATTCCTAACCCTTTGCAAAAACTTTTTATTTTTTTCTCTTCTTTTTCACCCATTGGAAACTTCCCACTCTCTATTCTATTCATACACTCTTCATCACATTCTTTTTCGATTATAGAAAATTCTTTGTCTTTATATTGTTTAAAAAACTTACAAAGTTGGTTAAAATACTCATGATAAATAAAAAAATTGGGCGCAACGCTAATCTTCTTTAAAACACTTTTTGATATATTATTAGCCATATATTAAACATTGTGAAAAAATAAAATAATTAATTCTACACAAACAACCCCTGCAAAAGGCCCTTTTTGAACTTTTGGGTTAAGGTTGTTTCTTTATTCATAATATTAAAAAATTGAGAGTTTTTAGCCTCTCAACACTTTCAGTCTATACCCATTTAAAAAACCCGAAATATTGACTTCATCTCAATTTTGTAGTGTTATTGTCTATCTACATCTCTAATTCCATTTGTTTGTCTGACGCTTCCTCTATCTTTTGCGCTTCTTTATAATAAGGCTTTGTCCACAAAGGGACTTCTGGTTGTTTGCCTGCCAACAAATCTTTGACAGAAATTATCTGAATTTTTGGAAATTCTTTTGGTGAATAACTAACTTTGTAAGCACCTGCCAATACCGCTTCCTGCAACATTGGTTTTGTTGGTTCCTCAAGTGTTATAAACACACCGCCAACTGCTCGTTCCCTCTCAACATCTCCTTTCAGTGTTGCAATGTCGTTTCTTTGAACCTTGCCACTTTTTACCTGAACAAGCAATTTGCCGTATTCATCTTTTCCATTTATTTTATCTAAAAATGTGGTAATTACACCGTCAATCCCTTTGTCTGCGCCCCTCATATTTTCCTTTGTCTTACTTTGCGCGGGCATCGCATTAACTAAATCTAAGGCCCAATACTCAAATTCAAATCTGTCTTTTTTAGCCAGCGCCCTTGCTCCGGATAAGTCTTTTGGCAAACCATCGGTAAAAATCCTTAAACCCTTGCCCCTAAATTGGTCCCTTAATCTTCGTTTTATTAAATTTATTGCCAACATGGTAACATCTATGCCAATCCATTTACGCTTAGGCCTTTCCGCAACAGCAACTGTTGTGCCACAACCACAAAAAGGGTCTAGGACTAAATCACCTTCGTTTGACGATGCTTTAATAATTCTCTCAAGAAGAGCTTCGGGTTTTTGTGTTGGGTAACCAAGTCGCTCTTTAGCTTGAGAATTTATGACTGGAATTAACCAAACATCATTCTCTCTTTTATTCTTGTATGATAATTTTGTTTTCTTTTTAGTGATTTTTCTGTGTAATCAGTGAACGACGAATTGAAAGTATAATTCTTAGAATTGTTGGTATAGAAAAATATAACATCATGCATTCCTAAAAATTTGTTAGCACTACCTGTCCACCTTCTGTAGTGCCAAATAATCTCATTTTGAAAATTTTTCTTCCCGAAAATTGTATCCAAAATAATTTTTAAATAATGACTCGCTGTTGGATCACAATGTAAATACAAACTTCCTGTATTTTTTAAAACACGACGCAACTCAATCAATCTGACTGTTATCATTACCAAATATGCCAGAACATCATTGCGACCAACAATTTTTTCTAACGCCTGAATTAATTCAGAAATACCCTGGTTTACTTTTGTTTTGGATTTTTCAATACCAATCAATTCTTTGAAAGTTTTTTCAGCATCTCTATTCCAATGCCAACTATCCTCAAACGCTTTAATTTGAGCAGGGCTATCTTGCAATCCTTCTTTAAACAAAACATTATAATCCCGTTTTGAATTAAATGGCGGATCAGGATAAATCACCGCAACCTCCACCTTCGCCCGAGGGCTACGGCGAGACAAAACAAAAAACCGCTTTCTCCAATGATTGAAGTTGGACTTCAATCATTGGAGTATTCCACCAAAATCAAGAAGGGTTTTGATGGAATGTGGCAAAAAAAAAACGAGACTTCCGTCTCGTTTTTTGGTTTTGGCCTAAAGGGGAGGTCCCTTGGTCATAACTCTTCGGTTGTGTTCCATAAGTTCTTCAAGGGTATACCAATTAGCGAAACTCAAACACATTTGAATAGCAGTCAAATGACTTCCTGTCTTGCGTCGCTTTTCTGGATCTTTGGCAAACTGTTTTACGCCATCTGTAAGAAAATGCGCATGCGCAAGCATTTCCTTGTTACTTAACGATGCAAATGTTCGTTTTGGATCCATGCGAATCTTTGGGATTAATGCTTTTCGAAACAGGTCTTCATACATCTCAATGACAGAAATGATTTGCCCTGATGTCATTTCATCCTCCTTTTTCAAACAACTGTATTATTCTTATTCAACCACAAAACGCGGAATTTTTCTAGCCCCACATCTGTTGGATATCCGATATCGCACAGATACATCAACCACCCATTTCACCAAAATCAAGGGGGTTTTGGTAGAATAGGACGCAACTTCGCTATTATGCCCCGTGTAGGATTCGAACCTAGGACCATCAGCTTAAAAGGCTGTCCCGCCAGGCGGGATAAATTGCTCTACTTTACCCCGCCTGAGGCGGGGCAACTGAGCTACCCAATGTCCGCCCACTAGGACTCGAACCTAGGACCATCAGCTTAAAAGGCTGTTGCTCTACCAACTGAGCTATGGGCGGATTTCTTTTTTCCTTAATATAAATAATAAAGACACAAGTGGCAACACCATCCACCAAAAAAACGATTTTTCCGAGGCGAAGAGCATTTCTACAATCGGTGAAAAACTAAAAACCTCTTTTGCCGGCAAAAATTGAAAAATGGCGCTTACAAAAAGTCCTATTTCAAGGAAACTCAAAACAAACACTTGCCACCATTTTTTATTTTTGGAACTTCCGCGAAAAACAGTTTTGTTGAACAAAATAGCCAGCAAGATTATGAAAATCAAAAAAGCGGATAATTTAAGCAAAAAAGCGTCTCGCAATTCTTTGCCTTGCGCCAAAATATCCAAATAAAAAAAGTTGTTCAACAAAAGAATAGCTATATACAAAGAGAACAACACCGACAAAAGTTTTTTCTTGCCGGCTAGGACGCCGTAAAAGAATCCCGTTGCTAAAAAAAAGAAAAGAACAAGAATGTCCCATGTGGGATTGGATAAAACTTCTGAAATTTTTTCTAAACTTGCAATTTGAAACATTTTTATCAGATTCCTTCTTTTTTTAATTCCTCAATTAATTTTCTGCTTTTTGGGGAAAGATTTTTTGGTATTTTAACTAAAATCTTTATCAACAGATCACCCCTTTCCCCATTTGGTTGGGGCACCCCTTTATTTCTTGTCCTCAAGATTTCTCCGTAATTAATGCCTGCCGGGATTTTCATTTTTATCTCCCCTTCCAGTGTTTTTATTTTTCTTTCTCCTCCCAAAAGAGCTTCGGATAGCGGTATACTTAAGTCCATTGTAATATTAAATCCCTCTCTTTTGAACACAGAGTGTGGCTTAACGTGCACTTTTATGTATAAATCCCCGGAAATTCCCTTAGCCACTGCCTCCCCCCTGCCTGTCTGTTTTATCATTTCCCCGTTATAAATACCCGATGGTATTTCTATGATTATTTCTTCCGCCTTTTTCACTATTCCGCTTCCTTTGCATTCTCGGCATTTTTTTGATGGAATTTTACCGGTCCCCTCGCATGATACGCAGGATTTCATTACCGTGAAGGTTCCAAAAAAAGAACGTCTTGTTTCATGTATTTTACCCGAACCTTGGCAATGGTCGCATTTTTTAAAAATTGCGTCTGGGGCGGATCCTTTTCCTTTGCAATCGTCACATACTCCAGGTTTTGTTAAAAGAACCTTGCGTGTGGTCCCAAAGATAGCTTCTTCAAAGGATACTTCCATATCAATTGAAATGTCCCGCCCCCTTTGTTTTTTGGTATCTCCTCTCGCTCCAGAAAAGCCAAACAGATTCTCAAAAATATCGGAAAAATCAGAAAAATCTCCGCCAAAGGCGGATCCACCCCCAGCGGAAAATCCTTCAAAATTTCCGAATCCGGACTGATTGCCACCGGCATTGCTAAACACCCTTCCGTATCTATCGTATTCGGAACGTCTTTTTTCATCGCCCAAAACATAATACGCCTCGTTTATTTCTTTGAATTTTTTTTCATCCCCATTGTCCTTGTCGGGATGATATTTGCGAGCCATTTTATGGTATGCCTTTTTAAGCTCTTCTTTAGAGGCGTTTTTTTGTATGCCCAGTATGTTGTAGTAATCTTTATTCATGCTTTTCGTCTTCGGTTTTCGGTTCTTCTTTCGGTTCTTCTTTTTTATACATTTCCGCTCCTATTTTTTGAATTTCTTTTGACAATTCTTCCGTCTTGTTTTTTATATCCTCTATACTGTCGGAGTCTTTTACTTTTTTTAACGCATCAACTTTTTCTTCTATTGTTTTTTTAATGTCTTCTCCCACTTTTTCTCCGAGATCTCTCATTGTTTTTTCTGTTGTATAAATCAATGTGTCGGCAATGTTGCGCGCCTCAACAAATTCTTTCTTTTTCCTGTCTTCTTCTGTGTGAATTTCCGCTTCTTGTTTCATTTTTTCCACATCCTCTTTACTTAAATCGGAGGAAGCCTCAATGCGTATCGCCTGTTCCTTACCTGTGGCCTTGTCTTTTGCTTTAACACTTAGAATTCCATTGGCGTCTATATCAAAAGTCACTTCAATTTGCGGAACTCCTCGCGGAGAAGGAGGAATCCCATCCAAAATAAATTTCCCCAATGTTCTATCGTCTTGCGCCATTTCTCTTTCTCCCTGCAAAATATGTATTTCTACCGAATTTTGATTATCTTGAGCTGTGGAGAAAGTTTGGGAACGACTTACGGGAATTGTTGTGTTTTTTTCCATTATTTTAGTCATTATCCCGCCCATTGTTTCAATTCCCAAGGAAAGTGGCGTGACATCCAAAAGGAGAACATCTTTCACGTCACCCTGTAAAACTCCTGCTTGAATTGCCGCTCCCATTGCGACAACTTCATCAGGATTGATGGATTTGTTTGGTTCCTTATCAAATAATTTCTTAACGGCTTCTTGAATTGCAGGCATTCTTGTTTGCCCTCCGACTAAAATTACTTCATCTATGTCGCCGACTTCAAAATTTGCGTCTTTTATCGCCTCTTTTGTTATTTTTATTGATTTTTCTATGCTATCTTCAACCAATTCTTCCAGTTTCGCTCTGGAAAGTTTCAGCAAAAGGTGCTGGGGTCCGGATTCGTTTGATGTTATGAATGGAATATTTATTTCTGCCTCAAGCGTACTGGACAATTCGTGTTTTGTTTTTTCCGCGACTTCTTTAAGTCTTTGCAAGGCCAATTCGTCTTTTGATACATCAATGCCACTTTCTTTTTTATATTCCGAAATAATCCAATCAATAATGCGTTGGTCAAAATCGTCTCCGCCTAAGTGCGTATCTCCATTGGTTGATTTGACTTCTATCACATCGTCACTTACTTCCAGCACGGAAATATCAAATGTGCCTCCTCCAAAATCATAGACGACAATTTGCTCGTTCTTTTTCTTGTTAAATCCATAAGCAAGCGCGGCGGCCGTTGGCTCGTTTAATATTCGACGAACTTTAAATCCCGCTATTTCTCCCGCGTCTTTTGTGGCTTTTCTTTGGCTGTCGCTAAAGTAAGCCGGAACGGTAATAATAGCTTCGTCAATTTTTTCTCCCACTCGCGCTTCGGCGTCCTTTTTTAATTTTTGTAAAATCATCGCAGAAACTTCTGCCGGTCTTTTCCAGCTTCCCGCCTTGCTGTCGGGCAGGTCGCCCATTTTAATTTCTATTCCGCCATCTCCCGAAGAACGCATTTCATATGGGAGTAGCTCCCTGTCTTTTTGCACTTCTTTGTCATTAAACTTACGGCCTATCAGTCTTTTTGTTGAATAAATAGTGTTTTTGGGGTTTGTAACAGCCTGTCGTTTTGCCAGCGTTCCGACCAATCTTTCTTTTGCCTTGGAAATTGCCACAACAGAAGGAGTCGTTCTTGCCCCTTCATCATTTTCCAAAATTTTAGGCTCCCCTCCTTCAATGATTGCCATTGCTGAATTGGTAGTGCCTAAATCTATACCTAATATTTTACTCATATTATTTTGCTATTTTGACCCTGGCGGGTCTTAAAACTTTATTATCTAATTTATAACCCTTTTGCACTTCTTCAATAATTGTACCACTTTCTTTTTTTGATTCTACCTCTTCTATCGCTTCGTGAAATTTAGGGTCAAATTTTTCTCCTTTTGTTTTCATAACTTCCAATCCGTATTTCTTTAATACATCTTGAAGTTGAAGTTTAATTAAATACACCCCTCTAGTTGTATCATCTTCTTTGTTTTGCCGACTTTCAATCGCCAAATTTAAACTATCCAAAACCGGAAAAATGTCCGTGAGCAACAATTGATTTGATAATTTTATAAAATCTTTTCGTCTTTCCTCCTCTTCCCTTCTGGCATTTATAAAATCCGCTTTCGTTCTTTGCCAACCGTCAAGATATTCTTCTTTTTCTTTCTGGCATTTTTTAAGTTTTTCTTTGAGTTTCTTTAGTTTATCTTCTATGTTTGTGTTTTCTTCTTCTATTTTTATGTCGTCCATGGTTTATGTTTACCTCTTACTCCACTGCGCCGCCTTTCTTGCTTTTTTCAACCCAAATTTCTTTCTTTCTACAACGCGAGGATTTCGCGTCAGAAAACCTTTTTGTTTTAATACGGCTCTAAATTCAGGATTAAATTTCAAGAGGGCTCTGCTAATTCCAAGTCGCATAGCTTCGGCCTGTGACTTTATGCCACCCCCGTTGACCTTCCCGCTTACGTAAAAAATTTTTAACGTTTCGGTTTCTTTTAACGGTGATATTATAATTTCTCGGAGTTCATTTTGAGTACAATATGTTTCAAAATCTTTTTCGTTTATCTTTACAAGACCCTTATCCTTGCCACCTTGTGACAACCGCGCGCGCGCGGTGGCGCTTTTTCTTCTTCCAACCGCCTCAAAATAAACGTCGCTCTTTTTATTTGTCTTTTTTAATGCCATTATTCAAATGATAAATTATTTAGTAATTTTTTATTCAATTTATTCTTTGGTAGCATACCCTGAACAACTTTTATAAAGGTTTTGTTGGGGTCGCTTTCAAACATTTTTTGAAAAGGTATCGTTTTTAGTCCTCCGGGATACCCAGAGTATCTTTGGTACTCTTTGTTTTTCATTTTGTTTCCTGTCAATTTTATTTTTGATACATTTAATATTTTAACGCGAATTTTTGGGACAACATTAGGTTTAAAGTCAGCTTTATTTTTTCCGCGCAATATCAAAGCAACCTGAGATGCAACTCGTCCCAGCGCTTTATTTTTAACATCTATTGTATATTCGTCATTCATAATTATACCAACTCTATAACCGCCATTGGGCTTCTATCGGTTTGTCTTGGGCCCATTTTGGTAATTCTTGTATAGCCACCATCGCGTTCCTTATATTTGGGGCTTATTTCGTCAATTATTTTTTTTGTTGTATTTTCAGAAAGATAAGCAGCCAAGATTCGACGATTTGCCAGGGTGTTTTTCTTTGCTTTTGTAATTAACTTTTCTATAATCGGTCTTAATTCTTTGGCTTTTGCTTCCGTCGTCTTAATTTTCCCATATTTTATAAGACTGTTGGACAATGATACAAAGAGCGCCTTTTTTTGGTCCTTTTTTCTTCCCAATTTTCTTCCTTTGGACTGGTGTCTCATATTATTTTAGTATTAGTCCAAAATTACCCAAGGCGCGACGCACCTCGTTGATTGCCTTGTTACCAATCCCATCGATGCTGGAGAGTTCCTCTTCTCTTTTTCGCGCAAGCCCTCCCGCTGTTCTGATACCGGCCTTTGATAAGCTATTAAGTGTTCTTTTGGACAAACCAAGATCTTCAACTCTAGTTTTTAAAGAATCCTCTTCCACTTCTCTTTCATCTTTTTTCTTTTCCGCGCTCTCTTCTTTTTTCTTCATCTTCTCCTCCTTTTTCTTCTGCCGTTTGTCCATCATGTCTTTTTGTTCAGAGGTCGTTTCCTTAATGATTTTTTCAGTTTCTTTTTCTGAAATACCAACAATTGCGCTTAGTTGTTTTATCAAAATCTTTATTGAATTTTCCAATGCCTCTCTTGGGCTTATACTACCGTCGGTTTCTATCAAGAAACGCAGTTTATTATAATCTGTGCGTTCCCCCACGCGCATGTTTTCTACTTCATAATTTATTCTTCGTACGGGAGAAAAGACCGCATTAACAACAATAACTCCCGCATCAATTTTTTCCTTTCTCAATACTTCTCGTGGAACATAACCCAATCCTTTTTCTATTGTTATCTCGGCATCCAGTTTGGACTTTTTGTCGGTTAATGTCGCAATCAATTTGTCCGTATTCAAGATCGTTATCTGCGCTGGTATTTTCAAATCACCGGCTTTCACTTTTTTTTGTCCCCTGGCGGACAGTTTAATTTTTTGAGGTTCATCTCCCTCTAGTTTAAACCTTATTTGTTTCAGGTTTAAAAGTATGGTTATGACATCTTCTTTCACGCCCTCCAAAGTTGAAAATTCATGACTTACGCCGTCAATTTTTACCGTGGTAATAGACGCCCCGGGCAAAGAAGAAAGGATAATCCTTCTCAGAGAATTGCCAAGGGTGTGTCCGTAACCGGCGTATAAACCGCCTATTTCGTAAACGCCTTTGTTTCCATCTTCTGAAACAACATGCGGTTTGGTTGGTAAAATTATTTCGTAATTCATAAATAAAATTATTATCGCGAATAAAACTCTATTATTAAATTTAAGTTTATACTTGAATCAATGTCTTTGGGCGATATTTTCCCAACCACTTCCCCTATTTTTTTGTCTTTGTCTAATCGTAGCCATGATGGAGGGCTGTACTTCTTAAGCCATATATCTAAATCCGAAAAAATACTTTTGTTTTCGCTCCCTCGCCTTATTGATATCTTGTCACCCTTTTTTACTCTGAAAGAAGGGATTGTTACTTTTCTTCCGTTTACACAAATATGCCCGTGGCTTACAATTTGGCGAGACAAACTACGAGAACGAGCAAGTCCAAGGCGAAAGACAACATTGTCCAATCTTTGTTCCAAAAGACAAATCAAACTAGAACCAATGCCGGACCCCCCCTTCTTCATGGCGTCGTTTATATAATTTGCGAACGGTCTTTCTCTTAAACCATAGAGAAATTTAAGCTTTTGTTTCTCTTTTAGTTGCGTTCCGTATTCAGAAAGTGGACGCATTTTTTTAGCTTTTCTGCCGGGCGGATATGGTTTTCGGGATACCGGACATTTTATACTGGAACACTTCTCTTCTTTAAGGAAAAGCTTTTGCCCGACTCTTCTACATGTTTTGCATTTTGTATTACTCATATTTAAATTTAAACCCTTCTTGGTTTTTTCGGCCTCGGACCATTATGCGGTATCGGTGTCGTGTCTTTGACAGAGAGGATATTTAGACCCTTTGCATTAATTGTTCTGAGGGCTGATTCTCTGCCTCCACCCGTCCCGCAAATTTCAACATCAACATCCTTAACTCCTATCTGCTTGGCCTTTTCTATAACCAATTCAGATACTTTAGAGGCGGCAAAAGGAGTACTTTTTTTTGCCCCTTTAAACCCTAAACTGCCTGACGAAGCCCAAATAATGGCATTTCCTTCGTTATCGGTAAAAGTTACGCGAGTATTGTTATATGTTGCTTTTATAAAAATTATCCCCGAATCTAATCTTCTTTTTGGCAAGCGAGAAACCGCTCGCGCTCTCAATTCAGCGCTAAGACCACCTCCTTTTGTTTTTATAATTCTCTTTTTTCCCATGTTACTGAATTACTTCTTCTCCATTTTTCTTCTTCCACTTGTCATTGTCTTTCTTCCTTTGTATGGTCGCGTTGTCCGTGAATTTGTTTTTGTTCTTTGCCCCCAAACAGGAAGGCTCTTTGCGTGTCTTATTCCTCTGTAACTATTAATATCCTTCATTCTCTTTATGTTGCTGGATACCTCTCTTCTTAAGTCGCCTTCCAATTTATATTTTCCAAGTAGGTCTCTAATTTTGTTTGACTCTTCTGTGGATAAATCTTTTGCCTTTTTATCAAAACTAATTGAAGCTTCATTTAAAATTTTGGTTGCCGTCATCCGTCCTATTCCATAGAGGTAGGTCAAAGCGACTTCAAGCCTTTTATTTTCTGGTATGTTTACTCCTGATATACGCATATTATTTCTGTCTTTGTTTGTGCCTTGGGTTTTTCTTGCAAACAACAAAAATTCGGCCTTTACGCCTAATTGATTTACAATCCTTACAAATTTTTTTTACCGAAGCACGAACCTTCATGATAATCAATTTTTGTTAAAGTCGCCTTATAATTCTTCCTCTTTCACCACATGGGCTAATTTCCATTTCAAGTTTATCTCCCACGACCACCTTTATGCGGTACATTCTCATTTTCCCGGAAAGATGAGCAAATATCTCTTTCTTTGTGTCGTTCAATATCACCCTAAAAGTAGCATTAGGTAGCGCCTCTATTACAATGCCGTTAATTGTTTCACTATTTTTTACCATTATTTATGATACAGTTCAACTGTAACAATATAAAATATAACAAATATAGGGCATAGATGTCAACCCTTTTGGGTTAGTTTTATATAAAAAAGCCGAGAATTGGTGTATTCTCGGCTTTTACGAACGTTTTTGAATTGTTTTTATGTCATTTTTTTGAAGTTATAAAATCCAACGGTGATTACTATTACTGGTAGCAATATGGCAAGCCATCCAAAGCCCCCACCAACAAAGGCGTCGAAATCTGTGACGGCGTTTATCATACACGTTATCATGACTAAAATGGCATAAAGAACAATGCTCCATTTTTTCATCATCCATAAGCCAACCATAGCTATAAGGACAGCCACAGTATCACATGCCAGATAAAATGAATACCACGAACCAATATCTGCGTTAATGGTCTCAAAAATATTAGGGAAGAATATTATTAGAAAAGTTGATATTCCTGCTCCAATAAATCCCAAAATACAGATTGTGGTAATTGTCCACGGCCTTTTGTTTCCCATGTTTTCTCCTTTCTTTTCAGATTTATTTTTTTCCTTGTTTGTTCAAGAACTTTTTATTTTGTCACAGACTAACATTTCTATATTCAGAAGTCAAATAATAAGCAAGAGCAATATTTTCTCGGTCTATCCACTAACTAACGATCGTGAGTTAACGGATAGACCAGAAATAAAACAACTGTCTAAATATATTAAATCAATGTTAAGAAGCCCGACTTCCAAAGGAAGTCGGGCTTCTGAGTATCAAGTTAATTAGTTTCTATCAATATTTTAGAGGTTTTGTTTGGGAAGAATTTCCACCAAGATGGCCTAAACATTACAGAGGCGCTATCTATGGCAGGATAATCCTTGAAAACACCGGAAACATCATCGGAGTTTTTTTGAGCGCTTGCAATAAGCGCCTCTTTTAGTTTTTCTTCATCTAACAGCCAGACAAATTCTACCTCTCCCACGATCCTGAGAACTGCCGTGTTTTCTGCAGTATCTCTATTAAGCATCCCCAAACTTAAGTTTTCCAAATTGGCAACGCTTACAGTATCTTGAAATTCTTCCCCCAGATATTTTTTAACCAATATTTGCGCTAGTTTGTTTTTGGAAAAAAGAGGAGCAAAAAGGGTAGCCGACTCCTCAAAAATAAATTCCGTTTTTTTATCGTTTTGACTGGGGACACTATCCTGGATTTGGCTGTTAGAAAAACTAATTTCTATCGTATCTTTGTGTAACAAAAATTCTTCCGGTGTTTGCAATAAAGCTTGTTTAACAAGTTCATCTCCAAGCAGTTTTTGTAATTCTTTCTTTGCAATTTCAAAATCCTCCTCGTTGATTATGGGTACTTCCCCCTTAAACCCTCCCTCCATGTTTGATTGCGAGCGTCCATAAAATTTATCATATCGAACTCCTCCTTTAAATCCGGGGATAGTGAAATCTGTCGGGCCAATATTATATTCCTCCCCGGGCTTATCGGCGTAAACGGTTGTTTCTATTGAACTTGGCGATATTGTTCCCTCTTTGATTTCTGCTCCGGGCACAACAACAGTCTTATCTATACGATATATTTTTCCATCCGGTGTTTCGAACCTCGTGTTGGCGATTAATGTTTGAGTTTGTGAACTAAAACTGTTAAAAATACGGATTTTACCGCTCGCCTTTGTTTCCACATTCTTGACCCCGGTTGCTTTAATTATTTTTTGTTTGGTTGCGCTGATTTCCATCGTCTCTAGTGGCAAATCTGACGCCCCATCTCTGCTTGTTGTTAACAATGTATCAATGGAAATAACTTCTTTGTGGATGACTAAACGGACAATTGTCTTGGAAAAAATATTTACAGTTTTAATACACAAAATAATCGACAAAGAGCAGACAAGGACAACAAACATAACTTTTCCTTTTTTAATTCTCTTCACTTCTGTTTTTCTTTTGTTTTTTGATGTCCAATTGGTTTTATTGAAAAAATTCTTTCTGCTTAAATTTTGAGAATTTGATTCTGATATTTTGGGTTCCCCCCGCTTTTTTGATGGTGGTCTTTTTTTAATTAAGATATCTCTTATGATTTTTTTTGTCATATTTTTTTAATAAAATGATTAGCAAACAAAGAAGAAACCAAAAGAAAAATGTCTTCTCTATCGGAAGGTTCTCTTTTAAAATCAAAATAATATTTTAGTGATTTGGAAAGCAGAAAATTAACACTGAATGGGTTGCCAAGAATTGTAAAATCAGAGAAACTGGGCCCGCTTATTTGTTCGTAAACTTCTTTTAAACGTCCTGCTTGTCCGCAAAAATACAAATTGGATGGGATAAACTTATCCTCTGCGCCCTTCTTTAATAATTCCTTGAAACTATGTCCCCATTCTTCTCCCGCAACCCCTAGGATGTGTTTTATTTTAGGAAGGCTCGCTTTGTTCAACTCACCTCTTTTGTATTGTAAAAAAATTGATCTTGCCTCATCCGGCTCTATATTAAGCGCGCCGGCTAATCTTCTAAGAAAGAAGTTTTCTCCTTTCGGAAAAGAGCTGATTTCTTTGATGGTGTTGTCGCGAATAATAATAACATCGGTTATTTCTCCGCTAATATCAACTACGACCATTCCTTCCTTGGTATCTAAAATATTTTTTAACACGTTAAAAAGGACAAAAGGAAAACTGTGCATAAAAATATGACGATCTTGTGTATAGTTCAAAACATTTTCTGTTATCTTTTCCTCCAACGGCTTCATGCTCAAACTGAGATAAGTGTGCAATTCTAAATGTCTGGCGTATTTGCCAATAATTTTTGGTACTTCATAGCCATTCAGACTCGTTTTTAATAGTTGTTTTTCAAGAAAAAAATCTTTCTTATTGTCAGTTGAAGATTGCCAGTGATGTTCAAATATGTCTGCTTCGTCTTCAATTATTTCTTTAAGTAATGCAGAGGTTATTTCAAAAGGGTTTTCTTTTTTTACCTTGATTACTTTTATCTGGGGAACATACCATGGCGCGGAAAAAACACAAAAAGCCATGTTTGGTTTTTGGGAAATTCCGTTTTGAATATTTTTGGCAACAAGATCAAGGGCGTTTCTCATTGCTTTCCATGCGAGAGGAAATTGTTTTTTGTCAGAATAATCAACTAATTGTCGCGCGCTTGTTAAAATTTCAGGTTTTTTGTCTTCTCTTTTATAGAACAAAAGACCGCCAACCGAAGCGCTTCCTATATCAAAAACCGCAACGAGTTGTTTTTTGGGCTTTTTCAAAAACATACTTAAATTATAGCAAAATGTAACTTATATTAAAACAGCTTTAATTCTTCTAACGCCGGCGGAACTTGCCTCTTCTTTTTTTATTTTAAATGTTCCCAATTTGCCTGTTTTTTTCACATGGGGACCCCCGCATATTTCCCGACTGAAGGCCCCTATCGCATAGACGGTTACAATGTCTCCGTATTTATGCTCAAAAACTCCAAGAGCGCCTTTTTCTTTGGCCTCTTCGGGTTTCATCTCTTCACAAGTCACAGATAAATCTTTTTTTATTTGCTTGTTTACCAATCGTTCTATTTCTTTTTTTTGTTCGTCTGTCAGTTTTTCGGGATGAGAGAAATCAAACCGCAATCTTTCGATGGTGATGTTTGAACCTTTTTGTTCAACATGGTCTCCCAAAATTTTTCTTAGGGCAGCTAAAAGCAAATGTGCAGCTGTGTGCAATTTGGTTGTTTCTTCACTCTCGTCTGCCAACCCGCCTTTGAACATTCCGGCGCTGGCAGTGCGAGAAAGCTCTTGGTGTTTTTGCATTTGTTGATTGAATTTTTCAATATCTACTACTGTTCCCTTTTCTTTCGATAATTCCTGAGTCAGTTCTATTGGAAATCCATAGGTGGTAAAAAGCACAAACGGATCAGTACCCCTCTTAAATTCCCTCATTCCTTTTTCCAGTGTTTTGTTGAATATTTCTTCTTCTTTCTTCAACTCTGTAAAAATCTTATTTTTATTTTGTTCAAGTTCGAAATAAAAATCTTTGTAGTTTTCAACAATGATTCCCACAGTTTTTTCTATAGCATTCCCAAAACCTTTTGCCACAACTCGCCGTATCAACCGTCTTAACACATAACCTCTACCAACATTTGACGGAACTACTCCATCGGCAATTAAAAAAACGCTTGCTCGTAAATGGTCCGTTACTACTCTGTTATTTCCCACTACTTTCATTATTGGTTCAAACAAGTCCGTTTCAAAAATATTATTTTTTTTCTGAACAACCATGGCTAGTCTTTCCAAACCCATTCCCGTATCAACCCCGGGCTTATCAAGTTTGTTGTATTTTCCCTCTTTGTTTTTGTAGTACTCATTAAAAACCAAATTCCAAATTTCCAGAGCGCCTGCCCCGTCCCCGGCGGGGTTCACATAAATTTCTGTTGTTGGACCACATGGCCCTTCCTCTCCTGTCGGCCCCCAAAAGTTGTCTTCTCTTCCGAATTTTTTGATTTCAAAATTTTCGTTGTTTTCTTTTTTTATTTTTTCCCAAATTTCTTCCGATTCGGTATCCGGTGGGGTTAAATCATCACCTTCAAAAACTGAAACATAGTCAATTTCCAAACCCATTTCTTTTGTTATAAATTCGTAAGCATACTCAATAGCCTCTTTTTTAAAATATTCGTCTTTGAATGAAAAATTTCCTAGCATTTCAAAAAAAGTAAGATGCTTTTCGTTTCCAACTTCATCAATATCCGATGTCCTAAAGCATTTTTGGATAGAAGCTACCTTGTTCCCATGAGGCGATTTTTCATCCAGATAGTATGGCTTGAACTGTTGCATCCCGGCCGTTGTTAAAAGAACGGAATCATCGGTTGGAACAAGAGAAGACGAGGGAACAATTTTGTGCCCTTTTTCTCTGAAAAAATCCAAAAATCTTTGCCGAATTTCATTTGAATTCATGATTTTATTATACCTATTTTATGAAAACAAAAAAGCAGGGGTTGTTCCCTCTGCTTTTTGAATTTTTTAATATTTCCCATCTTCCAATTCCTGGATTCTTTTTTTATGTCCTCTTCTTCGTGGCCCGTGCCAAACGTTGAGAAATAAGTATGTCCTTCGTGTTCTTTTTTCCAGTTTTTCCTAAAATCTTTAATTCTTTGAAGTTCTTTTCTCCACATATCAATTGCTTTTTCTGGTCTCCCTGCAGCGTTATAATCATACGCAGCTGCTTCCCAATACTTTTTTTCCTCATTCTGTTTTGCTTCAATCAATTTGGCTTCTTGGTATTTTTCCATGTCCCCAATAGCTTTATAGATATATGCGGCCTCGGAAAATTTTTTTTCCTCCATTTTTGTATCAGCATAACCCTCCAAAAGATCATATATTTCATTGTATTCTTTTTCTTTTAAAAGCGCTCCGAATCTCTCAAACAAATATTCAGCAGCAGATATCTTGCCATTTTCAAGTTTTTTAAGCTGAAGATTGATAGCCTGCAAAAGAAGTTCGTTCGCTTTTTCTTTTTGGTCTATTTTAATAAGGTCATCCAAAACATTACAAATCTTGTCCCAGTCTGGCAAATATTTGTCCACATGAAACAAAAAATAATCGTAACCAATTTCTTTTTCTTTTATGTCGCGCGCATTATCTTTGGAACGCCCAGACCCAATCAAAAAAATATCTCCATTCTTTTTTTCTATCGTAACAATTGAATCGCTTATAACAATTCTTCTGACATCAGCTGGATTAATTTCCTTGGCTCCAACAGGAAAACAACAGAAAATAAAAACTCCTAAAATTACTAAAACTATAATATACTTTTTCACAGACAACACCTCCGTTTATATTATTCTTTCAATTTAATCTATTCCTTATGTACTATAAAATCTTCTTTATGTCAAACAAAAAATCATAATTTACCATTTGTCCGCGATCGTGAGTATATGGTAAATTTTTACAAAACAAAAAAGCGGACATCATTCTGCCCGCCTTGCTACTATTTTAGTTATTTTTTGAAATCTCATAATTTGAATATTTTTTATCTCCCGTCACCTCTTTTTCTATTTTTAGAAAAGGTGGCAGCTCCAGTTTGTCGTTTTCTTCTGTCAGCTCAATTTCCAAAAGCCACATCTTTTTGGGGCTTAGAATTTGGTCCAGTTCAAAATATTGGTTTTTATACATAAAACAGAAACGATTTTTTACAACAGGAGATGTTCCGGGCAAAATTAATTTTTGCAATTGGAAAAACTCAAGAGCGCTAATCATCTCTTCTCTCTCGGACCTCTTGATAGACGGTACCGATTCTTTAAATGTTTGGTAATAAGCGCTTCCCATTTTTTCTTGGTATCTTTTTCTTATGCGCCGTTCCTCATTTTCTTCTTTGGATTTTAGATACATTTGCTCAATGAAAACTTTTTGAGAGGCTTTTAGATATGTGTTTCTGAAATCAGGTTTTCTTTTGAGTAAGAATTTTCTTTCTATTTCAAGGGGTACCGGTATTCCTAGCAGTCTGCAGATTATTTGCAGGGTTCTTTTTAGTTTGAATTTAAAATCTGAAGAGTTGTCAGATGTACGTAAATGAGGGTGTCCGAACCACGCCTTCCGTGTTTTCTCATCGGCCATGCGAGCTTCTTCAAGATTTTCTCGTCGAGCTTTGTTGTTTTTTAACGTGTAAAATTCCTCTGCGCCAATTGCGGTTGTTACAAGGTGGACAACACCATCATACGCGTCCATTACGTCAGGAAGTTTTAGTTTATTTTTTTCGAGAAGTACTTCAAAATAACCTTCTGGCATGTAGGCTTTCACATCCATGGCTCCGCGGTCGTATAATATAACACTTTTTTCGTTATTGAAAATTCTTGCTATGGCATTGAACCTCTTTCTTGTCTCTAGGTGCATCAAAAGCATTTGTTCTTCTACTTTCAAGTATCTCTCTGGGTCTCTTTCCTCAAGTTTATTTAGATTACCAACACCGGCCAAAATAAGCATCGTGGCAAATTCTTGCACGACGAAGACCCTAAATCCCTTGTCTCGTAGTTTTTCCGCTATATAATTAATCGCCGTAGTTTTCCCGGAACACGGCCCGCCGGTTAAAACTATCTCTTTGGCTACTTTTTCCATCACGGCCTCCGTTTTCAAGGTACGCTTTTGCTCATGGTAGCATGACTTTCTTTTTTTTTACAATTTTTTTCTTAAGACACTTTCCAAGGTTTCTATTTGGCCCGACGAAAGGGAGTGTTTGCTTTTGTTTTCTCCTAGCCATTTTATGCCTCTCTCTATTTCACCAGCATCAATACCCTTTTCACTGTCCAGTGACTCATCCAAATCGCCCCTGAAAACTTTGTGGACATCATTTACATTTGTTTCGCTAAATCCTGTTGAATAGAGCACGGAACAAGCTTCTGAAAACTCTATCCTTGATATATTTCGCTTATATGATGAAAATAATCCCATATTTTTATTTTATATTATTATGCCACCACCTAGCAACCCTGTGTTTTTATACAAAACAAGAGACTGTCCTGAAGCAACGGCGCATTGAGGCTTATCAAAAATAATTATATAAGTTTTGAGATTTGATTTTTGAGATTTGATTTTTGCAATCCTGCAGGATTGCAATGGCTGGCGATAGCGGATTCGTCCTAAATATTTTTTGGAAAGATCCGATGTTTCACTCAATATCCAGTTTACATTTTTTATTTCCACTTCTTTTTTGTAAAAATCTTTTTCGTTTTTTCCTGTAGCGACTTTTAAAATATTTTTTTTGACATCTTTTTCAACAATATAGTAGGGTTCCTTTCCCTGCGCGCCGATGTTGTGACGTTGTCCAATTGTGTAATACTGCACACCCTTATGCTCCCCGACTTTTTCTCCTTTTTCGTTAATAATAATTCCTTTTTTGGGTTTGATATAATTTTTAAGAAAGTTTTCTATATCGAATTCTCCAACAAAACACAATCCTTGGCTATCTTTTTTTTGAGCTGTCGGCAACTTGAATTTTTCCGCCATTTCACGAACGTCTTTTTTTAAATAATTACCTATTGGGAATAAACAATGTTTTAATTGTTCTTGGGTTAGTGTCCACAAAAAATATGACTGGTCTTTATTTTTGTCTTTTGCCTTAACTATGGAAGTTGAACTCCGATAGTTGATAATTCTGACATAATGACCCATAGCAATATAATCCGCGCCCATTTCAAGAGATTTTTTCAGAAACATGTCAAACTTGATATGTTTGTTGCACATTATATCAGGATTAGGTGTTCTTCCTTCTTTGTATTCTTTTACCATATAGTCAATCACATATTTTTTATACTCTTTTGAAAAATCAAATGTATGAAAAGGAATATCCAAAATAGCCGCAACTCTCATTGCGTCTCGCCTATCCTCGCGCCATGTGCAAGGAATACCTTCGGGATACCAGCCCTTCATAAAAACACCGGACACATCGTACCCCTCTTTTTTAAGTAAAGCCGACGCGACAGAGCTATCCACCCCACCCGACATCCCGACAAATATCCTCTTATTTTTATTGTTGGACATGTTTAGTTTATAAAATAAAAAAAGACAACAAGCAACTTCTACAATTTTATAATTTCTTAATTGTTTCTATTGTTATTCATATTATCACATATCTAGGGTTATAACCCCGAATATGTGATAATAATAAGAAGAATAATTAGAAATTACATTATTAAAATTATTATAGATTAAACCACTGCTTAAGATACTCTTCGTTTTCCGCTTTTGTAAGCACAAAATAATTCACATATTCTCTTACTTTGAAGTGCTCACAAACAAAATCTATTTCGTCCTTACATTCATGCGGGAAAATAAAAACACTTTTTTGTAATGGATAAAACCCCAAATCTTGGAGTTTAAAATTCAGAGCTTCTCTTGCCTTTTTGTGAACTTCAGGGATATCAAACATAACGAGTCGCCATTTTTTGTCCCATTTTTTCGGAGTAAAAATTTTCAAGTCTTTGTATTTATATTTTAAAATTCTTTTCTCTCCATTTCCTGTTATTTTTATAATTTCCTCGCCTTTTTTGTTATAAGATATTTTGACCAATTTTTCTTTAGTTAAATTATACAAAGTACGTTTTAGCCTCCAGTTGTCTTTTGGATTTTTTGTATCAAATAATTTAGCGACTTGCGCAAAATTTGGCGCAACAAAACAAACTGCTATAAAACCGCCAAGCGCCAACCCTTTTAAAATTTCTTTGCTGAGTTCTCCTTTTGAATATTTCTTTTTCATTTTAATGTTTCTTTTTTATAATTGCCTTTGTAACATTTTTATACTATCACATATCTGGGGTTATAGCACGAAATGTGTGATTATTGAAATAGCTTAGCCTCAAGTTCTTAATGCAATAATTCTTTAAATACTTCGTATGGTGTTTGCCATTCTAATACTTTTCGTGGACGACCATTTAGAAGATCTTGAACCTTTTTAATTTTATACTTAGATAT
>Ga0180009_10000824_pt1 | contig 39991 bp, 27 predicted proteins | sample OS_PC_MetaG_FD_123537 | JGI IMG/M metagenome (GOLD analysis project Ga0180009, IMG submission 123537) | Groundwater microbial communities from the Aspo Hard Rock Laboratory (HRL) deep subsurface site, Sweden - OS_PC_MetaG | ecosystem: Environmental > Aquatic > Deep subsurface > Groundwater... | reverse complement strand
TTAAAGCGCAGGTTTTCAATATCATCCGTCACCTTCTTGATGGTTTGATGCATCAGTCTCTCCAGCGCATCACTCGCTGGCTGATCAGTTATGTTTGCCGAAAGCGTGTCGTCATCGTCGATCATCAACCGCCAGGCCCGCTTCAGAAACCGATCGATGCCTTCCAGACCGGATGTATTCCACGGCTTCGCTTTTTCCAATGGCCCCAGAAACATCTCATACATGCGGAGAACATCGGCGCCATATTCCGAAACAACATCATCCGGGTTAATGACATTACCGAGGGATTTGGACATCTTGACCCCATTTTCACCCAGAATCATACCCTGGTTGACCAGCCTTTTGAATGGCTCCTTGGTAGAGACATATCCCAGGTCATAGAGTACCTTGTGCCAGAAACGAGCATAAAGCAGATGCAGCACCGCATGCTCGGCGCCACCGATATAAATGTCAACCGGCATCCAATAGTTTTCTGCCTCTTTCGACCAGGGTTCCTTGTCATTATGGGGATCTACAAAACGAAGGAAATACCAGCAGGAACCTGCCCACTGGGGCATTGTGTTGGAATCCCGTTTAACAGGTTGACCATCCGGCAAAGTTGTGTTGATCCAATCCGTGATATTAGACAACGGGCTCTCTCCCGTTTCTGAAGGCTGGAAGGAATTGGTCTCCGGAAGTGTCAGGGGCAGTTCATCTTCTGTAAGCGGAACAACCTCTCCATTTTCCTTGATGGCGAGAGGAAAAGGCTCCCCCCAGTAGCGCTGGCGGGAAAAAAGCCAATCCCGAAGTTTATAATTAATCGCCTTTTCTCCTCTGCCATTCGCCTTGAGCCATTCACACATTTTCTCCTTGGCGTCGCTGACTGACAGACCATCCAGAAAACCGCTGTTCATCAAAACCCCGTCCCCTGACCATGCTTCTTGGGAGATATCCCGATCAACAATCAGCGGGATAATGTCCAGATTGAATTTCCGGGCGAACTCATAGTCACGCTGATCATGACCCGGAACTGCCATGATTGCCCCGGTTCCGTAATTGAGCAACACATAGTCTGCTATCCAGATCGGGATCGGCATGTCATTGGCCGGATTGATCGCATAGGCACCCGTAAAGACCCCGGTTTTCTCTTTTGAAAGATCGGTCCGGTCCAGATCGCTTTTCGATTCACACACGGTTTTATAGGCCCGAACCTGCTCCCGACAATCGGGAGTCGTAATTTGCTCTACCAGAGGATGCTCCGGGGCCAGCACACAATATGTGCATCCAAACAAGGTATCCGGACGGGTGGTGAAAACATCAAAACGGAGGGTGCTTTCTGCAATGACAAATTCTGCCGTTGCGCCAAAGGATTTTCCAATCCAGTTGCGCTGCATCTCCTTGATTGAATCGGACCAGTCCAGATCATCCAGGTCCGACAGCAGCCGGTCCGCATATTCAGTGATTTTCAGCATCCACTGCCGCATGGGACGCCGAACAACAGGATGATTCCCCCGCTCAGATTTACCGTCTATCACTTCTTCATTCGACAGAACGGTCTTCAGTTCAGGACACCAGTTTACCAGTGCATCAGACTGATATGCCAACCCTTTTTTGTATAGCTGGAGAAAGATCCACTGGGTCCAGCGATAATATCCGGGATCGGTTGAATTGATCTCTCGATCCCAATCATAAGAAAACCCCAATGATTTTATCTGGTTGCGAAATCGATCGATATTTCTGGCTGTTGTCTCAGCCGGATGTGTCCCGGTTTGAATGGCATACTGTTCAGCTGGCAGACCGAATGCATCCCAACCCATGGTATGAAGAACATTAAACCCCTGCATGCGTTTATAACGCGCCAAAATATCGGTCGCCGTGTAACCTTCAGGATGTCCAACATGCAATCCCTGTCCAGACGGATAGGGAAACATATCGAGCACATAGTATTTTTCCTTGGTGTGGTCGATCTCTACCTTGAAAGTTTTATTGTCTTCCCAATACTTCTGCCACTTGGGTTCGATGATTCTTGGAGTATACGGCATTTTTGACAGCTTGGATTTAAATGTTATTAAGGTAACAAACGAAGTTGAATGTGCATGGAGGTTGGAAAGGCGCTGGAGTTCTTTCAAATCCTTTTATTATAGGGATATGTCTGGTCAATGTCAAATGGCGCCGCTCGGGGGGCAGGGCTGATTTGTTCTATTTCCGTAAGTCCTGTTATGATTGGCTTTGGGGTGAGAATATGGTGACTTGTTGAGCATCCAGCTTTCAGAGAGCGCGTCATCCCCGCCTCCACGGGAGTGATATTGCAGGCCAGAACCATTTAGCCCCGGCTCAGGGGGGGGGTGCACCAAAAACCTGTGGGCACCTTTGAAGGTGTGATCGGTCTTTTCGAAACTGCCAGTCTCGATTCTCATGAGCGGGTTGGGAGGGGTTAAACGAAGCCAGGAGAGCGAAGTCAACGACCGTTCTCGGAGGTGAGAAGCGAAGCTTGCAGCTTCGAACATGGATGTCTGCCGAGAATGAGTTCAATGACAGATGGGTCATACCCACACATATTTGGTGCACCCCGCTCGGGTCACCGGGACATGCGGAAATGATGAGAACAAGGGCTCAACGGGTAGACAGGGAGTTAAATATCGAAACATATCCGTCATAGAGTACCGGATGGATATCCTTTGCCGCGACAGCATCCTTGACGGCACATTGGGGTTCATGAACATGTCGGCAGTTTCTGTGTTTACAATGCTGATTATACTTCTGTATCAGGGGATAGTACTCGCACAGATTCTCCTGAGTTACTTTCCAGAGGCCAAACTCCCTGATGCCGGGAGTATCGATGACAAAGCCCTTTTCTGATATCTGATGCATGATGGTGTAGGTTGTGGTATGGGACCCCCGATGGGTTTTATTGCTGACATCCCCTATCTTGATAGACAGGGAGGTAAAGTACTTGTTTAACAGCGACGATTTCCCTGCCCCGGATTGACCTGACAAAACACTGACCCCATTGCCCAATAAATCAAACAATCTTTCATCCCGCTCCGGCTTCGTGGTGGAGGAATAAAAAATATCCAGATCCAGATCTCGAAAGGGTGCGATCAGTGGTTCTATTTCTTGCTTCGCGATAAGATCGGTTTTTGTAATAACGAGAACCGGGGTGATCTGTCCAACCGATGCTGCAACCAGCATACGATTGATCAGATTGAAACGGAATGCAGGATGCCGGGTGGATGCAATAATCAGCAGATAATCGATGTTCGCAGCAATGACCTGTTCGGACTCATGACCGATCCTGGTTCTTGAAAGAAAGCTTTTTCTGGGTTCAATCCCGATGATGAGACCGATATCCTCAGTAGCGGATTTTTTATAAATGACACGGTCTCCGACAGCTATCTGATTATCAAAACGGCTGTCTTTAAAAAGCAGACCTTTGACTTTGCACTCAACCGTTTGCTTGGATTGGGCTCTCAGATAGTAAAATCCCTTTGTTCTTCTGATAACCGTCCCGGTTTCTGTTGCCATCTGTTTGAGTTTATATGGGGAAATGCCATCCTCATCCTTCATTGGGCCGGAAGGGCTTAATTGTTAATTGATAAAGCTGCAGATCGGAGGTCAGGTATAACCATCTCATCTTCAGAAAGACATTTCTTTAAATGCTTTATTTCACAAGAATGACTATACCGGCTCACAACCTCAGGACTTTCGCCGCCTGCAAAAATGATCTTTGCCCACCACCATGGCATTCAGATCTGGCGCCGCATCAACATGATCCATCATGACATGAAGCTTTCTCCTTGTAAGTAACAAAAGAAACCCTTATTGGAAAGGTGTTCATAATCCGGGGCAGCAGAGAACCGTGTCAATCCCTTTTGACAATCATTCCAATTATGTGAAGAATGAATGAAACAAATATATTTCATTGACAAAACGACACTAATTGTGGTTGAGATTTAGTGACAGAATGAATTGTTTCGTGATTGAAACTTTTGAAAAATTATGATGAAATTACAGCTAAAAGAAAATCTTAAGGACTCCTGGGACAACGCTCTGGTGCAAAAGCTTCATACGGATATCGCCCTGGAATTTCTGAAGTGCGAGGATGACCACGCGGTTAAGGCATCCGTTGAATTTGTGAAGTTCTTGAATCACAAAGGTCTGGATAACCAGAACTATCCATTCTACATGCAGCTGTTTCTCCTTAAGAATGAAGCGGTCATTCATACATTCTTGAGTGACGGAAAAGTCCTGAATAGCCTGAAAAATCTGAAACGAAACCAATACCTGATTGGCCTTTGTTTTGATCTGCTGAAGCAGTTTTCTCTGGGTAGCGTTTATGAGAAAACACTGGAGACGATCCTGTTGATTCTTAACCTGAATTATCGTGACGCCGTATCAGGGTTCCGAATTTACCCTTTGTCTCTTAATGAATTGAATTATATCAGCAAGTTTCTGGATAAGAACAAGCCGCAAGCCAGCAAAATAAACAGGATAATCCTTGACATACTCGCGGATATGGGCGATTTAACTACGAAAGATACAACTGAACCTGCGTTGCTGGAAGTGTGCGCACGGGCAAATAAGATTCGAAATGTCTTTTTTGACAACAGAACCTCGATGGCCGGAATAATTCCGGATAGCATGTTGGTCAATCGTATTAAATAGCCTCTATTTCGAGCGATCACTGCATGTTTTCTGAACTGAGAAGTCCAAAAAATTAGTTTACAAGGAGATGAAATGGCCGAAAACAGCGACATAATTCGAACAGAGTGGACCAAAGAGTCTACTGATCGGGTTGAAAGCCTTGTTTTAAGAAATGCTTTTGCCTGCAGAACACCCGATGCAACCGAGACTGCGATGTCATATACGCGATTTCTGCGACTGGCAAAAATGACCAATGAAAACTATCCTCTGTTTTTGTCGTTGTTGGAAATTGATAACCACTATGTCATAGACTCACTGGTAGGTGACGAGGACCCTTTTGTTTTTTTCACACCGATTCAGCCGACAAAACACCTGCTTCGAGAATGTTTCAGGCTATTAACCTTCTGGCATCCCGGTGGTATCTACCCCAAAACGATTTCGATCGTCCTGGGTGTATTACAGGCGGCTTACAATCACGCCAAAGACGGCAATGCGATTCACAGGGTTTCTATCAATGACATCAATAACCTGGGAAAGCATTTGAATAAAGATTCAGGTCAGTCGGATCCGGTCAACCGTGCCATTCTTGATATTCTGGATCGCCTTTCTCTCCTTGAAGGGCAGGGAGATGAAGCGGTTGAGGAACTTGCCAGGCACTGCCACAATATCAGAACCTATTTCTTCGATCGTAGACGGAAAATGGAGGACATCATCCCACAGGTTCTTCTGGTCAAATCAGATTATCTTGTGAAAACGGTGGCACCAAATTTTGTTTTTGAAGACTAAAAATACTCGGAGGTAACCATGTTATTGACTGATCGACATAAGATCTATACGCAAGAAGAAATAGAGAAAATTGAAAACATCCTCCTGCAACAGATATTGCAGTGCGCTACTCCGGCTGCGGTGGAAGCCTGTATCACATATGCCCGATTTTTAAGTCTGACCGGCATCACCAACGAAAACTATCCCCTTTTTATCGAGGTTCTGGAAGTCGGTAATCACTGGGTGATTGACGGACTGATTGGAGAAAGGGATCCCTTTCTCTTTTTGAGTTCTATTCAGCCTAACTATAATATTCTTGAGTCCTGCTTTAAAATTCTGACTGAAAAGCACCCCGGCGAGCTTTATCCCAAGTCTCTTTCCGTCATTCTGGGCGTTCTTCAAGCAACGTATAATGTTCCTGAAGACGGATACAACATATACCGGGTCTCAATATACGATTTGAATACCCTGAGCAAGCATCTGAACGAGGAGATCGGGCAGGAGGACTCCCTGAACCGCGTAATTCTGGACATTCTGCATAAAATAGCGCACCTCAAGGGAAAACTGGGTTCTCAGGGATTGGAAGGCGAAGATCGAGACAAAGAGGAACTGGCAATTCATGCCAACGAAATCATGAGCCATTTTTATGATGACACCAAGCGTTTGTACCAGGTAATTCCGCAGGTCCTGTTGATCAAGAAGGATTACCGGACGCATGAGGTGCAACCGAGGGCGGAAGTGCGCTTTGAAGATTCCCGGATTTATGACCTCGACAGTATGACGGATGATCCCTATGCCGCTGTATCTGATGAAGAGTTTGATGATGATGTTTACGAAGAAGAGGTCTACGAAGAAGAGATTGGCCAGCCGGGCCGAGAGAAAGATCTCGAGCCTGATCCGGCTTGACATTGTGTGAGGTTAAGCCCGGTTTCAGAGACAATCAGAAACCAAACAGACAGGGGAGCTACTGGACAAGAAAGTTATTCAGTTCTTCCCTTGACCTGCCCGGATGTTTCAGACATTGAATAAGCCAGTCTCGATCGAGAATATCAGATCACGGAAATATAATTGGTTGCTGGAAAAACATGGTTAAAGCAGAAGATTTCAATCAGTTCATCCTGAATACGATGTATGATATCATCGAGTGTAAGGATATCCGAAGTGCAAGCGCACTTCATGCGTATACCAGTTTTCTGAATAAAAAAACCATCCGTTACGACTATATCCCCCTTTATCTGAAAATATTCAAGACAAACAACAGATACACCATTGACGCACTGCTGAGCGGCCATGTGCCCCAAAATTTCTTCGATTTCATCAGGGTCCCCAATATCTATGTCCTGAAGCATATTTTTGAAATCATGGCACAGTTCCAAAAGAACACCCTCTATCACCAAACGCAAAAGGTTTTTTTTGGATTTTTGAAACGGGTGTACCGTTCAGCCGGTGAAGGGTTCAGGATTTACGCGGTTACCATTGCGGACGTAAATAATCTGGGGAAATTTCTGGATGAAGGCAAAACCCAGAATAATCAACTCAACCGGGATATACTGGATATTCTTTTCTTTTTTACGGAATTGGACGAGGATCACGAAAACGGAACCGAGAAGGGGTCAATTGCACGGCATGCCAGCCGCATTCGGTCCGACTTCTTTGACCAGAAACGGTCCCTGAAACAGTCCATGACTGATGTTTTCCTGCAGAAATCGGCCGACGAAGGACCGGGGATCTCACCTGAAGGCGTATTCTTCGATTAAGCCCGCTGTCAACACCAACGGGCTCCTCCACTATAACACAGCGGCTTCCGCTACATTTCACCCAGAAGAAAACGCTGCTTCTGCTGTTTCAGATTGGCGTGTCGAACCTGGTATTTCGCGCTGTTCTTAAATGTCAGGTAGGTGCATTTATCCACCAGGTTGCTGTACAAAATGACATGATTTTTTGAGTCGAGAATATCGATCCAGACAGAATCATCCGTCCCCCATTTCCACATGGGATTGTGACCGACAATGATCGGCAGGTCGGGAGGGCAACCGAGGCTTTTTCTTTGTTCATCGAGATTTTCAGGTCCATACTCCTTCTTGCTGGGTGAGGAACGGGTCTCATTCAAACGGTTCCAGGTGAGTTGTCTGAGCAGATGGGTGGATGTCGCATTGCGGACATTGATGATCTCGTCCCGATAGATGCCACCCCTCACAGGTCCTGCGTGAACTGCAAGAAAATATTTGTGAATGACAAAAACCGGCAGTGTATTATAGAAGGTCTGCATCAAATTGACATACTCTTTTCCCCTGGCTTGCAGGACGGCATTATAGTAAATCAGTCCCTGTTTGATCCCGCTCTTCCCAAGACGTGAACTGAACGTATCGTGATTGCCGAGCAGATAAAAAACATTCTCGGGATAGTCGTTGATTAAATGGATGATGATATCCATTATTTCAATCGAGGTATCCATTTCCTGAAGATGCCCGACTCTCTCATCATGAACCGCATCCCCAAGAAATATCATGATGGCTTCATTTCGCTTTAATTTGTAAAGATTCTGGGAATCCATCAGTATGGCTTTTAAGTTCTGCTTGTTCGCATGTAAATCGCCAACAATAATCACTTCGCGCTCATCATCCTCCGGGAACTCCAGGAGTCCCCCCGGTCTGTTATTCGAGTTAAGCGGGCGGATTGACAGGTCTATCGACAAAAGATTTCGGATCGCCAACTGCACTTTCTGATGATGTGTCAATTCGCCGTAGCTATAGTAGTCAAGCATATTTTACACTGAAGAATCAATTTTCCCTGAACGACTGGCTGCACAAAAAAAAGAAACGGTGACAGTCTGGAACAGGTTTTTATATATCGGATCGATAACAGTCCGGTCGTTTTGGGTCACCGGAAACAGGCGTTTCCTTCTTGAAGGATCTCCCAATCTGTTTTCCAGACCGGTCAAAGAAACGGGCATTTAGGTTGACGACTTCGCTCAAAATGCTTGATTATTCTAACCAGTTATTGACTAATAAGGCAAATGACAAAAAACGATGAAAATCACCCTCTGGAAGTCAGTCAATGGCCACGGAAGATATTCGGCCTTTGGAATCATTTACTTAGCGGCTGATCTGTGCAATACTCATCTAAAACACACGCAATAAACTGATAACAAATAGATATTAAAACTCTTACAGCACGGGTTGATGATCTTCCAGCGGATCCTTCTTTCCTGTATTGATTGAATGTTAATGAGGCGGGTAACGCAATGACAACTGAAGGCCAGAACAATCCACCTGAAGTCTCTGTTCAGGAACTGAAAACAGGCATGCTGATTACTGCCTATACACGTTTTGAAGAAAAATATGCCCCTCTGGATGAGGAAACATGTGCCTGGGTCAAACACAACTTCAGTGGCGCTTCCGTGAGAGGCCAGCGCAATGGTGTCCCATTTCTGTTTATGGCGGCCAATCTTCAACCCGGGGACCACATCCTTGAAGTTTTGCACATGCCACGGTCACTGTCGCACATCTGCGTTGTCAATAATGGGTTGATCAAGGAGCTGAAGGCCAGGGGGTTTCTCCGGTTTCGCGTTCAAGTGCCGGCTGCAGCATCCCCAGAAAAATCTGCAGCCAGAACAGCAGCCGTTGCAAAAGCGTCCCATCTGCTGGAAACCATGAAACAGAGTATCCGTCTTTGTGAGAATGCAACAACAGCAGTCAAATCCCTGATGGACAGTGACAGTGAGACAGCTCCGAATTTCCAGGAGGTAAAACAATACGTTGATCAGATGTCGGATGACGAAATGATCCAGGCGGTGTCAGCCATTATCAGCCTGAAGGAGAATGATCATGTTTATGCCCATTGTGTCGATGTCGGCGTGATCTTTCAGCAGGTCTATTTTGCGATAATGGATAAACGGGGTGACCAGAGCGCGTTTAAAAACCACCAGGAAGCCATGCTGGCTGCTTTCCTGCATGACATCGGCAAGGCACGTATTTCCAAGGAGACGATTACCAGCACCAAGGCATTTAAAAGAGACGGCCCGGAAATGCAGGAAATCCGGAAACATCCACAGATCGGCGCAAAACTGCTTGCAGAGGCCGGTATGCCGGATGTGATGGTTAACATGGCACACTTTCATCATGTCAAGCGGGATGAAAGCATGAATTCCAGCTATCCGGAAGGTGTTAAACAGAGCGAGATCCTTTTCGAAACCCGACTGCTTGCCCTGGTGGATGTATACCAGGCACTGATTTCCGGCAGAAGTTACAAGAAATCCTGGACCCCGCCTGCCGTCATGCGGTATCTCGATGCAATGGCCGGTGTTGAATTTGACCTGGACCTATGGGACGCGTTTCAGGCGGTGATGGGTTATTACCCGGTCGGTTCACTGGTAAAACTGAGCGATCATTCATTGGCCTTTGTCATCAGTGTCCCGCAAAAGGATATCCTGCGCCCCCAGGTAATTGTCGTGGTTGATGCAGAAGGGCAGCGAACTGAGGAAAACCGATTCATCGATCTCAAGGAAGATTTGTCTCTGTCCATACAAAAAGATATGGACAGTTTTGACGTTTTTAAATCGGATGCCCTCCATGTATTTACCAGTCTCAATGTCGTTTGACAGGGATCTCGGATACAGTAGTCATGCCACCATATCCCTGCGGACTGCCCTCTCGAGCTTTGGGCCCGGGTCATGGACGCGCTTTTCCACTTATGCTAGAGTAGAAGGAGCAGTGGTTGCTGTAAGAAATACTCGTTACAGACACCAGCCATGCTCAGGCGGTTTCCGTTTTTTTTTCAGATCAAACACGCGTAACCCTGGCTGATAGGAATCTATGTCAAAGGAAAGACGCCATTTCGTCCGTGTCGATTTTCAGTCATCAATCAGCGTTGAGATACGGGGGACCCTACATCAGGCGGAATTGGTTGATATCTCACTGAAAGGGGCGTTGATCCAGACAGAAAAAGATATTGCCGTCCGCGACAATGAAACATGTATCTTTGAACTCAGACTCGATTCAAGCTCGATTGCCATTAAAACCGATGCCTTAATCGTATATTATCATAAAAATCAACTGGGTCTGGAATTTCAGCATCTTGACCTGGAAAGTATGATCCATTTACGACGTCTGATCGAGTTGAATACGGGGGACTCCGATAAGGTTCAGCAGGAACTGTTTTTTCTTGCCGACCCCAGACATGGTGACTGACAAAACCCTGTCAATTCCAGGACAGCGCAAAACCGCGGCGCCTCTCTGCGGACATTGTGATCCGGGTCGATTTTCCCCGGGGGAACCCTTCGTTCTATCTGAGTAGTCGGAATAATGGTATAAAACTCGCTTATCTGAAAAAGGATTTACTCAGCTTGACTGCCGCTGTTCGGCAGACAAACACCGGAAACCTGTGTATTTTATATTGAAGCTGTCATAACAGCCGTTTGAACTGATCAATGCAAGAAAAGGTAACTCATGAGTCCGCTGACATCTGCCGAAAGGGCAATGACGAATCTCAGTAGTGCCGTCATTGACGACCTGTCCCAACAATTACTCCAGCTCGACATTCAACTGAATTCAAATATTCCGGCGACACTGTTTATCAGCGATCTTCACGGGGCTGGAGACCGTTTCATTTCGATTCTGCGAGGACGCTTCGGCATGCTGTATCAGACCTGTATCGAAGCACTGCCGAAAACGTTCAGTTCCCACAAGATCCAGTATATCGTCAACATCATCCGTAAGCAGCGATATTTCGCAGATGAAAATGTTAAAATGGACATTCAGGACATCATCACCTGCTTTGTTCAGATTCTGAAATACAAATTCAGCACGATTGAGCACAATATCAATGATGTGATACAGGACGAGTACCGGGATATCATCAGTCGGATGATATCCGGCCTGCCGGTTCCCGATCCCGTTTACGAAGTGGACATCGTCTCACACCGCATCATCGAACATTTGACTTACGCCATCAAGCGGATTCTGCTGGACCGTATCATGGTTCTGGGAGACATCTTCGATCGTGGACCCCAGCCGGACAAGATTATCCGAATTCTGGCGTCCAAGTGGTACCGGAACATGGTGCATTACGTATTCGGGAATCACGATATTTTATGGATGGGCGCCGCGGCAGGCAATCGCTCACTGATTGCTGAAGCCATGCGTATCTCATGTCGTTACGATCATCTTGAATTATTGAAACGTCTGGGATTCGATGTTTCAAAACTGGTGCGGTTTTCCAAAAAAACCTATCCCCCCAAAAATGTGACCGGAAACTTCAAAGCCAAGACCCCCCAGGCAAAAAGTATGGAAAAGGCGCTGGCAATCATTCAGTTCAAACTTGAAGAGGAGACGATCAAAAAGCATCCTGAATTTGAGATGGACTCGCGCCTGTGGCTGAAAAAACTGGCGGACATGCTGACCGACGGTAACGTGGAGGCGCTGAATGATACCCACTTCCCGACCATCGATTTGAAAAATCCACACCTGTTAACAAAAGAAGAGAGTGCGGTGATCGACGACCTTGAGAAACAGTTCCGGACGAACAAGAAGCTCAAGAAATTGTTGCGGTTTTTCTTTGAAACCGGGGAGACCTATATCATTCACAACAACATGTTGAATATTCATGCGTTAATCCCCTCTACCGAGACAGGTGAATTCGATGAATTTCTGAACCGCAACGGACGAGATTTGTTAAATCACATTCAGCGGAGTATCAAACGCATCGGTCATGCCTACCTTTCGGGAAAGAAGCAGAAAGAAATCGATCTGTCGTTGATGTTTTATCTGTGGTGCGGACCAAAATCACCCTTCTTCGGCAAGGATGCCATGAAGACATTTGAACGCTATTTTCTGGTTGACAAGGCAACCCACAAGGAGATGACCCTGTACTGGGCAAAAAATCTGGAAAGTCCTGCTTTCAAGAAGAAAATAATGAATGAATTCGGCATCAATCGTGTCATCTATGGCCACACCCCCGTGGATTTTACCAAGGGAAAGAGTATGGCCAGTGAAGACGGGATGGCGATCAATATCGATGGTGGCTTTGCAGCCGCTTACTATAACCGCGGCCATGCGCTGGTGCATACGCCGCACCAGTTATACGGCATTATTCTGCCGACACCGGAAGAGATGAAAAAAGCGTCCACCAACCTGGAAACTGTGCCACTCTCCGTGGAGATTATTGATGAGTTTCCCTCTCCCATTAAATTCCGAGATACCGCAGAGGGGAGAGAGATCAGGAAAAAGCGGGACGCAATCATGGAACAATTGAAAAAAGGCAGCCCGAGTAACGGTTTTTAATAAAACATCTTTGTCTACAATGGTTCAACGTGTGAGGTAAGATGGATATCAATTATGGAATGGAAATTGTGCGGGCAACAGAGATTGCTGCGCTGAGTGCAGCGCGTCTGCAGGGACTGGGAGAAGTGGACAATATTCTCAATGCAACCCGGGAGGCACTCTATAAAACCCTGAATCGTCTTCAAATTGACGGGACGATTAAAAACGACCGTTTTACAGGACGGGAATTTACATTCCAAATGCCTGAAAAGGTCGGTAAAGGTGGACCCAAAAAGGACGTGCTGGCAATTGCGCTTGAAGGACATAATGCTGCCGCCATTGGGCGGAACAACGCCATCTCCTGCACTGTATTGGCTGAAGAAGGCGGTATCCAGGGGCTGCCCAATCTGAGCATGTTCAAGATCGTCGTCGGTCCGGAAGCGTATGGCGTGGTTGACATCCTGCAACCACCGGCAATCAACATCAAGAGAGTCTCCCGTGCATTGAAAAAGTATACGGAAAGTGTAACGGTCTGTATCCTGGATCATGCGCGTCATCACCGTCTGATCCATGAAGTGAAGGAGACCGGGGCCCGTATCAAACTGATCTCCGAAGGTGAGATTTCCGGATGCCTGGCAGCCATCATGGGCCAAAAGGTCGATATTTTTATGGGGTATGGATTCTCACCGGAAGGCGTTATGATTGCTGCCGCCATCAAGTGTCTCGGCGGATATTTTGAAGGCAAGATTTTCTACGAAAATGAGCGCGACAAAGAGCAGGCCCGTGCCCAAGGAATAGATGATTTTGAAAAGATTTTCAGGACAGAAGATCTGATATTGACCAATGACGTGGCTATTGCGGCTACCGGGGTAACAGACGGAAAATTTCTCGAAGGTGTCGACTTGACACCCAATGGAGCGATCACACACTCCTTTATCGCCAGAGGTCAATCCCATACATACCGTAAGCTGGAAACACGGCACTTTTTTGATTATAAACCGGTCTATTAGCATTTAAGCGGTGTTTAGACACAGGATTCCTCTCGGACTGATGACAGCAGAAAACCAACCGGCTTCTGCTGCCCACCCGAAAACCAGTTCTGGTATCTTTTAAATCCTTCTCCATTACTGCCAGGACCAGCAGCAGCGGGGAAGTCGAGAAACCACCACATTCTAATAATGGATGACCAGCAGTCGCTGGAAGGATCAAAATAAGAGTTCCACTCAATGAATAAATTTATCGAACGAATCCGCAAAAACAAACTGAAATCTGCCGTGGGGGGGATGCTGATTCTGGTTTTTATCCTCTCAACCATCACCTATTTGAAAACGCCACAATTCCCCGATGCTCTCCCTTCATCAGAATCAAACGAGATTCAGGACCAGGCCTATCAAGAGCGACTGACCCTTTTTCAGCAGTTTACCCGATTTCTCAGGGAGAACCATGGTGAGATACTGGTCGCTGAACCGTTAGACAAAAACCCCGCTGCAGAAACAGCATTCCCGCCAAAATCGGGCATCTATACTTTCCGACAGCAGTTCAAGTCTTTGAACCAGTCATTGATATCCGATCTGTCAAACAGTTTCGCCATCCAGCAGGGAATGCAGATGGAAATTCGATCGGGATGCAAGGATCTCTTAAAACCGACGGCCTGTTATGAAATGGATTTTAAGAAGGCAGGGGTTGTCTGGATGCGGATCCTGCTTGAATCTCAGCAAAGCGGATATCCGCCTGGATGGAACAGCGCAGACTATAAAGATGCCATTGAACCGGACCATCAGAAAGAGATTATCCCGCCAGAAGACGGCATGGCAAAACTGGCGATTGTTATCGATGACCTTGGGTATCAAATGGATGTTTTTAACCATTTGATAACGCTCGATTTCGATATCACCTATTCCGTGCTGCCCCAACAGGCTTTCAGCCGTGAAACAGCTGAAATAGCCACTCAGGCTGGTCGCCAGGTCATTCTCCATCTGCCTATGCAACCTAAAGACTGGCCCAAATTTGATCCCGGTTGGGGAGCTCTTCTGCTCCAGGATTCAACCGACCAGATGAATGCCAAAATGGATCTCAATTTCAGTACGGTCCCCTACGTCACCGGGGTCAACAATCACATGGGATCCGCCTATACCCAGTACGCCGAAGGTCTCGATGCGGTAATGCAGGTGTTGAATCAAAAAGGGCTGTTTTTTCTGGACAGCAAGACTGCTCCCGGTAATACCGCAAAGCAGGCTGCATTGAATCACTCGGTGCCCTATCTTTCCCGCGATATATTCCTGGACAATGATAAAGACGAAACACTGATACAAAAACAGCTTCAAAAGGCCGTCAGACTTGCAAAACACCGCGGCCGGGCAATTGCTATCGGGCATCCCTACGCCATAACATATACCGTTCTGGCGGAAAACCTGCCCCAATTGAAAGCACAGGGTGTTGTTGTTATAAAAGTATCCGAGCTGTTGAATTAGGCATCTGGACCGGGTTCATGACAGAGACGGCTGACGCCGTCCCCTTCCGAATCACACCTTTACCTTTTCCGGTGACAATGTGCTTTCACTTTGTCTGGACGAAGGCACCCGAAGATGCTCAGTAGGCGGTTGGGGTACCTGGATTCTTTCCTCCGAAGGCCTGTCACCGCGCTGGGGGACACCGGGGGCTCTTCTCGGGGGGGGCTGATTGGACAGGCGATCAGGACTGGACCCTTCACGGGTCCTTCTGGCTGGTGTGGACGCTTCTGCGGTCACCGCTTCCTCCGGAACCTCTGCCTCTTCTCCCAGCACTTCATTCAGCGAATGGACGGCTTCCTGGAGATAAGAAACGTACAGTTCCCTGGACTGTTCAGTGGCATTCTGCAGTTTGGTGTCCTGAATATGGTTGAGAAAATCGTAAAGACTGTCTCCAGCAAGCATTTCAAGTTCCGGGACAATCTCTTTTGTTGCAATGGTGTTGAACTGCAGATTGTTGAGGATTTTGTTCCGGGTCATCTCTTTAGACTTGGCCCGCTTGAGTGTCGCTTCGAGATCTTTGAAGATGAGTGTTTCATTGATGGCCAGATAACGATCTCCGGTTTCATCGTACGTGACGAAATTGTGATGGAGAATCTGTTCCAGGTTATAGTAAATGTGATCGATGATATCTTGCCCACCACGGATCGGCAGGAATATTTTGGTGTAGTTGATATCGCTGCCGGTCACAAAAATACGATAGCCGATATGGATATCCAGTCCTTTGCGGATCGTCTCCGCCAGAAAAACATCCCCGGTTTTGGGAACCGGGACCTTGTTGATCAGCTCAACATTGTTCAGCAATCTGCCGGCCATGTCCGGTCGGTTTTGAAGCCGGTTCAGCAAAAGCTCTATTTCCCGTTTCAGCAGGCTGTTGAGCTTACCTTCCAGAAGCAGGTTGGCGATACCAAAGTGGCTGGTATGAGGATCTGCACTGATATAATATCCCATTAAAGACTGGTAAAGGATTTGGGCAAAGTTCGTCAGTAACTGGTCATCATCAGATTCGAAAGGAATAGCGATAATGGCTCGCTCGGGATTGCTCAGTTGGGTATCAAGGGTCAGACGAACCGCAGTCTTGATATTGATATATTTTTTCAGAATATCTTTAATGGCAGTAATAATCGTTTCCTGATCATCAAATTTGACATAGGGTTCTGTTCCTAGCATATAGGCTCGGCCGGGGCCGCATTCACTGCGTTGCCAAATAGATTCACTCATATATTCTCCGGGACTGTTGATGATTCAGAAAGCACTGTTGCTTCGATAGAGTCGTTATCAAATGGCCATTGAGAAGAAACCGGTGTAACGATTCCCCGACCCCTGTCCTTAAGGGAAACAACATCGTCATTTTTTCCTTAACATATTGTGTAAAAAGTGTTCTGTCAATAATCCCACATAACAAAAACCGGGAGACAGCCGTTCATGAACCGAGTCTGCTCGTTCAACGAACTGGAAGATAGCGAAGTGGATTTTGAGTTTTGTTGTGAAGCCGGACTTCAAAATGCAGATGGATCCCATTGGATTTCCCACTCGAACCCATTTTGGCAATAATGGCCCCCAGTTTCACCCGATTTCCCTGCCTGACAAAGAGTTTGGCGTTGTGCGCATATAAAGTGGACAAGCCATTGCTGTGCCGAATCAAAATGGTACGTCCGTACCCGTTCTTTATACCTGAAAAAATCACCGTTCCAGCAGCGGCTGCGCGAACTTCCCGCCCTTCATCCTTTGTGATGTCGATTCCTTCGTGCATTCTTCCATGTCTCATACCGTAACCGGAAGAGATCGTCCCCTGAGCCGGCCAGACAAATTCAATCCTGCGGGATATGGCGTTTTTCTTTCTGTCCGGCTCTCTTGGTTCGATCTTTTTTGGCAGGGGAATGAAGAGCCGCATTCCGGGACTGATATCTCTGGGATCGAAAATATCATTGATTTGCTGCAAGGTCAGCTTGCTGACAGCATATTTTTCGCTAATACCATCCAGGTCCTCTCCTGGCTGCACAGTGTGCCATAACCCCTGCTCGACATAAGGGCTTCCATGATCAACTCTTGAGCAGGAAACAATACTCAGGATCAACATGACAGCAATTATCATAATCGCCGAGCGGTTCAGACCGGGAACTCCATTGTTACGCAAGGTATTGATTTTAAAAGACTGACTGTTGATGGTCACAACAAATCCTCGAAACGCCCTGTAACGGCATGGGACTATTTCCCATTGTAAGCCCGGGGGTTTTAATATTTCTCAGAATAGGATCTTTCAAAAAGCAGCCGATTGCCGGGAAAACGCCTTTTTATCTTTTGAAGATCGATTACGTGTTGCTTGGTTGCTTATAATCAGTTAAAAATGTATCTAATGATACATAGAACTTTTATGCCGGCTGATTAAAAATCAAATAAATTGTTCATTTGGGTCAAGAAATGCAATTATCATGCATACCCATGCGATCAGCATTGACAGTTTAAAACAAAACGTACCTGGTTTTCGGACTCACCCCGGAATCACCGATCAATGGAAATCAAGACCCCACTGCCATCAAAACCTCAAAAATCGCTTTCAGATCCAGGACAGGAAAACGCGCCGGATTTGATGATCTGTTTTGTCAGCCTGATTGACAAACGACAGATAGAAGGAATTGATGTTATTACGGATATTCTCAATAAAAAGAACTTTGCCGTTGATCACTTTGAATATAAGGTCACCAAAAAAACAGAGACCCGTCGTCCGATTAACCCGAAGTTCAAGAACGGTCCCTCCGAACGGGTGGTACTGGAAGAGAGAATCAATGTCAATGCCAATCTGAGAACCATCCGGCAGTTGGAGTGGCGGGTCGTCAAAGATCCTGAAAATGTCCTGCTGATCAATCTGACCCGCACAAAAGGTGAAGCCTTCTGCCTGCCCCTGGTTTTTCCCAATATCTTTGCACAGGAACACCAGATTCTGGTGACCGGACTGACAGATCCGGTGCGCCTGCAGTTGATCACCAAACCGGACCTGGAGTTCAAATCGATACCCAAGACAGTCGAGGAGAATCATGAATTTGAAGAGCAGTTGTTACTGCGGGCCAGCCGATCCAAGGGGATGCAGGCAACCGCCCGAGAACTGCTCGATTTTCCGGGTTTGCCCGAGACCATGGTCAAAAAAATCGCACAAATTGCGACCGGAAAGAAAGAAACCCTGACCAGTGCCCAGTCCATCAATCTTATTATACTGTCTGATCTTGTCACCCGATATCTTCCGGTACTTCAGACATTTCAAAACGATGTCCTGGCAAAGGCGGGAACGGTCACACAACTGTCCAAACAGTTTGCTGAATTGACCGAGGGTATTCCAACCCAGAAACTGATTACCGAGCTGGGCGAATATCTGGGCGAGGATGGGGTGCTTTCGGAAAACAACAACCAGGTGTTTTCCCATTTGTATCAGCGCCTGCAACAGATGAAGGACGGGAAACTTTTTGTCAAGGGGGCACTGCTGGATGTCAAAACCCTCTTCGGAATCCTGCGGAGCATGATCTGCCTTAATCGCAGCCAGAAAGATCCCGAGGTCTGGGAGAAGTGCCTGTTTTTCCTGAAGCCTTTTGATGCGCCCGCACACATTAGAAAAAACATGGCCGCTGTCTACATGATGGCTCTGGCATCCCAGAAAAAGATCCTCTTGAATCACGCCGCATCCAGCCGAAGTTTGCTGGATATTTTTGCCGTGTTTAATGTCCAGGAGTTTATCCTGGACAGGAAGGTGTTTATCTCCGGGGAAAACCTCTCCAAACAGGAATACGGAATTATCCGCAGCAGCGTCCTTTCGCGTCTGGGAATGAAACGGGTAAAGGCCCGCAACCGTAAACATAAACCCGATCTTTTTGGCGACACCAGCCACGGTCCCAGTAAACTGCACAACTCCCTGCATTGCGTGGCCAGTTCCTATGGGTATCTTCTGGACAGTGTCCTGAAAAAACACCTCGAACGATTCCTGAAGGAGGACAATCAAACCCTGCTGAATCGATTTGGAAAAAACCTGTTTGATATTTTCTATGAGCAGGCAGTGTTTGATAAAGGCATCCCCATCTCACGGAATAGTTTTGGAAAATGGCTGGAGGCCAAAACGTCCATCTCGAGGATTAAGGAGCTGGGGTTTTTCAATAATGACATTGAAACCGCTTTTGACCCGTCACTGACGCCCCAGGTCCTGGCTGGAAATGGCCAGTCGCTGTTCGAACTGGACTACACGGTTGAATCCTTCGCAAAAGACTATCTGCAGACACGGATTCAATATTTCGGTTTTCTGGACAAGCTGAGCAAAGTCAGCCAATCCCAGAAAGACCCCCTGAATCCAGCCAAAATCTTTGTCGAATATCTTGAGCAGGGCGATTTCTGTCTCCAGCCGCAGCCATTCCGTGCCTTTGTGAAGCAGACGTTTCTTTACGAGGAGTTCAGCCGGATCGTGACCGAAGCCTGCCATGGCTTTCAGGACAAGTTGAACAAGATTGCAGTAAAAAATAAAATTATCTTAAAGCTGCCACTGAAGTACGAATCAATCCTTTTCCTCGGAAACACATTCGATGTCGAATTGAATACCGAACCCAGAAAAATAAGACTACAGGTCATCCCGCTGAAAAGCACCATAGAAAAAATGGGGGTGATCCACGAATTTGCGGTAAAATTCGATGAATTGATGCAACAGGCTGAAACACCCCAACGAAAGGGGCTCATCCAGGCTATTCGTATTCTGGGAGAGTATCAGAAAATCGCCCGGGAGTTTTTCAAATATCTCACCCTGGCGACGCTGGACCGGCAGATGAATCTGGAACTGAAATCGTTACTGGAAACCAGTGGTGAACCCAACCAGCTGAAATATGGTTTGTCCGATGCAAAAAAGCTGGTAATTGGCAGCATTCGCAATATCAACCTGAGTGGTATCCTCCAGTACGATCAGGAAAAAAAGCGGAATATGAAGGACCCTGTGGATAACCAGTCCTTTGCGCAGATACTCGAATCCATCCTTTATTGGAAATCGGTTAAAAAGGATCTCGCCAACAGATCGGAAACCGCTTTAAATGTCATCAAGATGCTGGGTCGGTTTTCCAAGACATTGAAAGAAGGCCCGGAGTGGAAAAGCTATTACAAGATGGCACTGCGGTTCCATCAGTTGATCTCCCAACCAATCGGGAATTACAGTGATAATGTCATCCAGGCGCTGACAGATTTAAGTGGTAAGATGAGCACTATGGTCAGTAAACGGGAGTACAAGGACAACGCCATCGCCATCCTCTTTTCCGAATGGAAAAGAAAATATCCGAAAATGATTAAGAACGTCTATTTCTATGCCCCCTTTGTTGGCGATGACAGCGGAACCGGTTCGAATGTGCTGCAGAAACTGAAAAATTCGGCACACCTGGCCCGGATGCTGCGTTTAAAAACCAGCGTCATTTTTCTCCTGGAGGCAACGAAACAGGTACAGCTCAGGCAAATGAGAGAAATTACCCAGTTTCTCAAACAGGAGGGTTACAAGCTGGATTTCTATGTTGAAACCAGCACGCTGGATGATGACAAGATCAATGAACTGAGCAAGAAAATGCTGCCTAAACTCTTTTTCCAGGTTGGAAATCTGAAGCCGCAAAAGGTTGCCAAACCCAATTGAACACCCTCGCTTTAGCTGATAGACCCGTCCTCTTCGCTGTCGCCCCTGGCTGGCAATGGCGGTTTTTCCCCAACGGGTGCCTGACAGGGAAAGCCATCTTCCACCCATTCTTTCCTAATTCTTTCCAGAGTCTGGCTCAATGCCGGATGCTTTCCCACAAAGCGACGCAATTGGCTGTTGCTGACACCATAGCGCAGTGAAATCCCTGACCAGCTGCCTTTATACTGGATGAAAAGATCCACCAGACAGCCGATGTAAACCGGGAAAACAGGATTTTGAGGTTGAATGCGGATGATACCTTGGAAAAGATAAGGCTGTATCTCCTCCGGAAAGCTTCCATGAGCGGCACTCCGATCAAATAAACGGCTGCTGTTCAACGCGATGCTGACACGCAGTTTTCTCAAGGCGTGGTTTATATTTAAAGCCCGGGAGCGGGCGGCAGACTCGGTGACGGCAATATCAAACAGGGTCAGGCGCACCGCATTGGATGTCTTGTTCCGTTTTTGTCCCCCTTTCCCGGATCCCCTGAAAGTATCAACACGGCAGAGTTTGAGAAGTTCAGCGTCTGTTTTTCGAATATAATCCAACCATGACGGCTGCTGCTTTTTTTCAGGATCCCGGTCCCTGTCGGTTGATTTATTCACCATTTAAAAACCGCCATACCGCCGCATAGGTCGCATCATCAATCGTGTTGCCATTCAGCCAGCGCACTTCGGGGTCGTTCCTGTACCATGTCAACTGCTTCTTCGCATAGTGTCGGCTCTTCTGCTGAATGCCGGCAACCATTTCTGAATGGCTGATCTTGTCATCCAGAAAAGAAAATGCCTGTTTATATCCGATCGATTTCATGGAAGGCAGCTCACTGCTGTATCCCCGCCAGAGAAGACTTTCAGCTTCATCAACCAGTCCTGCAGCCACCATGGCCAGCACCCGCTGATTAATGCGCTGATAAAGGATATCCCGTGGCCAGCACGTACCGATGAACAGGACCTTGTATCGCTCCTGGCTGAAACGGTGCTGTTCCTGGAACTCCTGAATACTGCGGCCAGTCTCCATGACGACTGCCAATGCTCTTGAAACTCGAGAGACGTCATTTGGATGTAGTTTCGCGGCACTTTTCGGGTCCAGTGCCTGCAATTGCTGATAACAGTGCGCGAGCCCTTTTTCCGCCAAGAGGGTCTGGATGTTTCGCTTGATATCGGTTGAGATCACGGGAACCGGTATAATACCGTGAATCAGGGATTTGATATAGAGATTGGTACCACCGAGGAGAATGGGAATTTTGCTCCGTTCCTGCAGCTGGGTGATAACCCGGTCTGCGTCCAGGGAAAACTGGCCGGCGTTGTACAGTTCGTCCGGATTGCAGATGTCAATCAGGTGATGGGGAATTTCAGCCCGCATCTCAGCGGAGGGTTTGGCCGTTCCGATATCCATCCAGCGATAGATCTGCATGGAATCGACAGAGATAATTTCTCCGCCGATTCTATGGGCCAGCGTTAAACCGGTTTCTGTTTTTCCGCTGGCCGTTGGTCCGACGACGGCGATAATGCGGGCGGGTTCTAACAATGTCTAATTGTGAGAGATGTTCGAAGTATCCTGAACAAACCCATTGACAGCGTTACCCTGGATAACCTTCTTGGGATTTTCAGGCAGATCGTTGTCCAGCTCTTCATCACTGACAACCTGAGGCGAACGCTCCAGTATCAGATCAATGGCTTCACGGACATATTCCAGGGTCGTAATCTCCAGCCCTTCCTTGATTTCATCCGGGACTTCCACCAGATCTTTTTCGTTTTCCTGGGGAATCAAAATCTTGAAGATATGCTCCCGTTTAGCCGCCAGCAGTTTCTCCTTCAATCCACCAATGGGCAGGACCTTTCCTCTGAGGGTGATCTCACCGGTCAGCGCATACTCCTTCCTGATGGGGATGCCGGTCAACGCCGATACCATGGCGGTTGTGATGGCAATCCCGGCAGAAGGACCGTCCTTCGGGGTTGCCCCTTCCGGAACATGAACATGAATATCCAGATCCGCGAATACTTTTGAATATATTCCCAGGGAATTGGCATTGGAACGTACCCAACTGTGTGCTGCCTGGGCCGACTCCTTCATGACATCGCCCAGCTTGCCGGTCAGCTGAATTTTCCCGGTACCTCTCATGGTGTTGACTTCAATGGTCAGAATTTCCCCCCCAAAAGAGGTCCATGCAAGACCGGTAATAATCCCGATCTCGTTCTTGGCGTCCACTTTTTCATGCCGATACTGCTTGACGCCCAGATATTCATTGATTTGAGCAGCGTTCACCTCTATCGGCTCGGTCAGATTATCCTTGACAATCTGTGTGACCGCTTTACGGCAGACTTTGGCAATAGTCCGTTCCAAGGTTCTCACACCGGCTTCACGGGTGTAACTGCGGATAATTTCCAGCAGCCCTTCCTTATTCAGGTTGATCTGGTTTTCCTTGAGGCCGTTTTCCTTGAGCTGTTTGGGAATCAGGTAACGAGATGCTATTTTTTCCTTTTCAAACTCAGAGTATCCCGACAGGGTAATGATCTCCATCCGGTCGATCAACGGCAGCGGAATATCCTGCTTGGTGTTGGCCGTACAGATAAACATGACATTGGAAAGATTGTACTCCACTTCCAGATAGTGATCCATAAACTCATGGTTCTGTTCCGGATCCAGAACTTCGAGAAGGGCTGACGCCGGATCACCCATGTGACTCTGGGCCATTTTGTCTATTTCATCCAGCAGCAGGACAGGGTTGTTGGTTTTGGCCTTCTTCATGGATTGGACGATTTTGCCAGGCAACGCACCAATATATGTGCGGCGATGCCCCCGGATTTCAGCTTCGTCCCGAACACCACCCAGACTCATACGAACGAAATTCCGATCCAGCGAACGGGCGATGGATCTTGCCAGCGACGATTTTCCGACCCCCGGAGGGCCCACCAGGCAGATAATGGGGCCACGCAGGTTGCCCACCAGATTCGCCACGGCAATATACTCGATGATCCGCTCCTTGACTTTCTCCAGGCCGTAATGATCTTCATCCAGCACTTTCTGGGCATGTTCCAGGGAGAGGTTGTCTTCTGTTTTATCCTTCCAGGGAACACTGGTGAGCCAATCCACAAAATTTCTGACGATATTGGCTTCCGAAGAAGTCGGCGGCATCATTTTCAGCTTTTTCAGCTCCTTTTGAACCGTCTCCAGCGCTGCCTGGGGCATCCCCGACTGTCTGGCCTTCTCCTCAAACTCATCGATCTCTTCCTTGGCGTCCTCTGAACCCAGTTCTTTCTGAATGGCTTTCATCTGTTCATTCAGATAGTACTCTTTCTGGGTCTTGCCAATCTGCCCCTGTACGCGTTCCTTGAGCTTCTGTTCAATTTTCTTGTGCTCTTCCTCTTCGAGCATCCGCGAATAGATTTTTTCAAGTCGCTTTTTACTATCCAGCGTCGCCAGCAGATCCTGCTGCTTGGCAATATCCATGGTTAACAAAGCGGCAATCAGATCGGCGATTTGACCGGGAGAGTAGTCCCCTGAAAGAATTTTCTCTGCGGAATCGGTGTTGCTGGCTGTCTTTTTGAGGAAGGGTTTGAATTCGCTCTTCACCGTCTTGGTCAGTGCCAGCAGTTCAGGTTCATAGTTTTCAACGGTGGGCAGGACCTCAACCTGGGCCCTGAAAGAACCGCTTTCCAGATCAGTTTTGATAATACGCCCCCTTTCCTTTCCTTCAAAGAGGACTTTGATGGTGCCTTTGGGCAGACGCATAATCTGAAGTATATTCCCAATGGTTCCAATCTCATAGAGATCGTTTTCCAACGGGGTCTCAATATGGGGATCTTTCTGGCAGACCACATATATTTTGCGGTCACTGGCCAGCGCTTCTTCGAGTGCCTCGATGGATTGCTTCCGTCCTATGAAAAACGGAATGGTCATGTGGGGAAAGACAACAATATTCCGTATGGGTACAATTGGAATCTCAACTATTTCTCTGTCAGACTGATTTGATTGGTGCATGGTTTCGGCCCTTTATTCCATGGTTTCGGTCGGTTGACACATCTTTACAAACCCTTTAATGAATGATGCCCGCAAAAAGAAGAATTACGGCTTTTCTGTGCAACCTTCTGATTTAGAGATTATCATAATCCACAAAAAATTGGAAGTTCAAAGTCGACACAGCTGATTGCCAGAAGTCAGCATGCTTAAGGTGTGAAGCCTTAAATTCCGCTGAGTTCTTCGGTTTCCTCCAACAGATGGTGGGACTTCTTCAAAAGCTCGAGTCGATTCAATGCGTTGACAAAAGCATACGCCGAAGCGATAACGATGTCCGTGTGAGAGCCCCGTCCGGTGGCTTTGATACCTTCCCACTCGATAGAGATGGAAACAACGCCCTGGGCGTCCGTGCCGCCGGTGATCGCTTTGACAACAAACGAGGTCAGTACACAGGGGATATTGACGATTTGCCGGATGGTATTGAGGGCCGCATCAACCGGACCGTCACCCAGGGAAGCCTGGGCCGGTTTTTCTTCCTGGTCGACTTTCATGACAACCGTTGCCGTAGGGATGGTTTCGGTGCCGGATGTCACGTTGACACTGAGCAGTTCATATTTCTCTTCGCCGGCAAATCGGATCTCCATGATCAGCACTTCCAGATCCTCATCGTAGACAACCTTCTTTTTATCTGCCAGCTGCTTGAATTTTTCAAAAATTTTCTGGAGTTCCTCTTTGGAAACGTCATAACCCAGAGAAATAATCCTTTTTTTCAGCGCCGCCCGTCCCGAGTGCTTACCCAGAACCAGCTGATTAAAGGTCAAACCGATGGATTCCGGCTTCATTATTTCGTAGGTGAGTGCATTCTTGATCACACCGGCCTGATGGATACCCGATTCATGAGCAAAGGCGTTGGCGCCGACAATGGCTTTGTTGCTCTGGACCATGGTTCCGGTCAATTTGGTCAGCAGTCGACTGGTGGGATAAATCTGGGCTGTATCGATATTCGTGCTGATATCAAAATAGCTGTTTCTCACTTTGAAGGCCATGACGAGCTCTTCCAGAGAGGCATTTCCGGCCCGTTCGCCGATGCCGTTAACCGTGCACTCAATCTGCTGGGCTCCGACGGCGACAGCTGCGAGCGAGTTGGCGGCAGCAAGGCCAAGATCGTTGTGACAATGCACCGAAAAGAGAACTTTGTCGGCATCGGTCACCTCGTTTCTTAAACGCCGGACCAGTTCGGCAAACTCCTGGGGGGTAATATACCCGACCGTATCCGGAACATTCAAAATGGTCGCCCCGGCTTTGACCGCCGCTGAAAAGATTTCTACCAGAAAAGCGGGATCCGAGCGGGTGGCATCTTCAGCACTGAACTCAACATTGTCTGTATATTTCCTGGCCTGCTCGATGGCACGGATTGCTTTTTTAACCGCCGTTTTGCGGTCAATATCCAGCTTTACCTTCAAATGCAGGTCGCTGGTGGCAATAAACGTGTGGATTCCCCAATTCTTCGCACCCTGCAGGGCGTTGATCCCGGCCTGGATATCGGCATCGTCCGTGCGGCAGAGGCTGACAATCATAGGACCTTCCACCGCCTGACCGATCTGTTGCACAGAGTCAAAATCCCCGGGTGAAGACGCGGGAAAACCTGCTTCTATGGTATCCACCCCCAGTTTTGCCAGCTGTCTGGCCATAATCAGCTTCTCCTTGGGGTTCATACTGCATCCCGGGGACTGCTCCCCATCCCTGAGGGTTGTATCGAAAATCTTAATCATCTGACTCATCTTCACTCCCATTTTCTGATAATCGTGCTGAACGATTCCTGAATTCTGAATGGCTGACCATTCCAAAACAATTTAAAAAAAACCCGCCACTGCCTTCCTCGTTGACAACGGAGACTTCGGCGCCAGATTCTCAATTGGAATGGTTATATTGTAACAATAGTGTCAATATCCTGTCCCGCTGATTGTTACCCTGATTCAACAGAATGACAAATGGCCGGTATCCCCTTCCGGTTTTGATATAACCAGCATAGTTATAAACACCCGTCAGGGTTCCCGATTTCACCAGGACCCCTTTTTTCCGGTCCAGCAGCTCCGCCCGGGGACGAAACCGCTCCAGAATCGCCATCATGGTGCGCGCGCACATGCGCGTGCTCCTTGAAATACCGGAGGCTTCGTCGATGGTTGTCCCCTTGATATGTGCAGGAAATGCCGTTTTAAAATAGCCCTGAAAAACAGCCCGGGACTTTGCCAGGGTTGCCGGGTATCCTTTTTTTTCTGCCCCTGCAGCCAGATAGATCTGGTTGGCGATAAAGTTGTTGGAATACTTCAGCAGTCCCGCGATCAACGATGACAGCCGCTGGCTGTTGGCGTGGGTATAGACCAGCGACCAGCCGTGGTCGACAGCAGTCTGACGAATACCGGGATACTGGATCTGAATGCCATGCTGTTTCAGGATCTCTGCGAAAAGCTCACCGGCGTAGCGGATCGTGTATTCCTGCCGGACCGAGAGGTTGAATCGGTCACTAGTGCCCGGTTTGAGCTGCCGGCCCAGGATCCGCGCCAGGGGCGTGAGTGGGGTAACCGGTTCCGCCGAGTAAACAGTCCCGTCTGTTTTCCGCCCCAGAAACAGGGTATTGAAATTGACAACCAGGGCGCCATTGACCGCATCATAAGGATTCAGGCTGTTGGATGTCCCCGCGATTTCAATCTCTCCTGAAAATGCTGTCTGATCGAGCCAGAGCTGCCTGACATGCGTAATACCCAGAGCCTTCAATCTGGCCGCGATCAGATGTATCTCTTCAGAGATCAGCTGCGGATCCCCCCATCCTTTAATGGCCAGGTTGCCTGCAGGATCACGGTAAAATCCGGTTTTAAATTGAAACCCCTCCCCAAGAATATCGAAGGCAGCCAGGGCAGTATAGATTTTAACGATCGAAGCTGGAATAAAGAGCGTGTCTGGATGGTATGCCAGCAGGGTTTTCCCGGTTTCATCGTTCAGCATCACACTGCCATGACGGATCCACTTTTCAATCTGTTGGTGAGTGACCGGCTGACCTGAAGCGAAACCGACGCCCGCAAAAAAGACCCCACCCAGGAAGACAGCCAGTTGCAGCTTCCTGAGAAAAGAAGGGCTTAGACTCACGCTTGATTGTCGGGAGAACAATGAACGGAACACAAGGCTCTCATGCAATGATAGTGGCTGATGCGGTTGCAGCACCGGAAATCTCCGGCTATCGGAAAAGGCGGTGCCGAATTACATTTTCTTGTAGTTCGGAGCCTCCTCAGTGATAAAAACATCATGGACATGGCTCTCCTGAAGACCCGCCGTGGATATCTGGATGAACTGGGCATTTTCCCTTAATTCCAGGAGCGAATGACTCCCGGTATACCCCATACCGGAACGTAATCCGCCGACCATCTGGTAGATTGTCTCGCTCAACTTCCCCTTGTAGGGAACCCGTCCTTCAATCCCTTCCGGCACCAGTTTCGATGTCTCCTGATCTTCCTGGAAATATCGATCCTTGCTGCCCTCTTTCATGGCGCCGATGGATCCCATCCCGCGATACTGCTTGTACCTTCGTCCCTGATACAGAATCACCTGACCCGGACTTTCGGTGGTGCCAGCCAGCATACTGCCCAGCATGACAGTGGATGCCCCGCCGGCCAACGCTTTGACAATATCCCCCGAGAATTTGATCCCGCCATCAGCAATAATCGGAACCCCATGCTTCAGTCCGACAGATGCACAATTGAAAATCGCCGTCATCTGCGGCACGCCAATACCGGAAACAACCCGGGTTGTGCAGATGGAACCGGGTCCAATCCCCACTTTGACGGCATCGACGCCTGCAGCGATCAAGTCCTCGGTTGCCGCTGCGGTTGCCACATTGCCTGCAATCAACTCTTTATCGGGATACTTGGCCTTGAAAGCCCGTATCGCTGCCGTCACATTGTCAGAATGCCCGTGGGCTGTATCAATGACAATCACATCCACATCAGCTCGAATCAGGGCTGCCACACGCTCATGGAAGTCAGTGCCGGGCCCGACGGCCCCACCGACAATCAGCCGTCCGGAATCATCCTTGCTGGCCATGGGAAACTGCTGCTTTTTCTTGATGTCCTTGATTGTCAGGAGGCCGGTCAATTCATACTTGTCGTTGACCCGCAGCAGCTTTTCAATCCGGTGCTGATGTAACAGCTGTTTGGCCTCATCGGGGGTGATCCCCTCAGAAACGGTTATCAGCTTGTCCCGTCCCTTTGTCATGACATTGGAAACCGGTTGCGTAAAATTGGTTTCAAAGCGCAGGTCCCGGTTGGTAATGATTCCAACCAGCATCTTACCATCAGTGACAGGCAGACCCGAAATGTTGTTCTGCTTCATGAGCATGGTGGCATACTCAACCGTATCGTCGGGTTTGACGGTAATGGGATCGGTAATCATACCACTTTCAGATCGTTTGACCAGGCTGACCTGCCTAGCCTGCTCCTCTATCGACATATTTTTGTGGATGATGCCGATTCCTCCCTCCTGCGCCATGCCGATGGCAAGTCGCGCCTCGGTCACAGTATCCATGGCGGCACTGATCAGAGGCGTCTGCAATGCGATATGTCGGGAGAGTTGCGTACTGGTATCTACCTCATTGGGCAGGACATTGGATTTTTGAGGGAGCAGTAATAGATCATCAAATGTCAATCCCTGCAGTATTAACCGGTCACTTTCCATCAAATCCTCCTTTACAACTTGCAGTCATCCCTTGTAAACTTGCCGAGTTAGCTGTTCAGAAAAGGTTTCACGACAACCCGTATCTGTCGGAATCCGAATCCCCCTGCTCTCCTGCATGAAAAAAAGATCTTTTTCCATAACAACAGCTGAAAAAAGTATAATTCCTCATAATAACCCTAATTCGGTTTACCGTCAACTGATATGCCCCAGTCCCAGCAACCGGTTACTTTTGAACAAACGCTCAGATCGGCTTTAAATGGTCTTACCCGGATGCAGCAGCGGGAAGTCATTCTCGCTTCGCTGTCCGGGTCTGCCAGAGCACTGTTGATATCGAAGCTGACCGTTGAAACCGGTCGTCCCTGTCTGGTTGTGGCGGAGACATATGAAGCTGCAGAGAAGATCAAACTGGATTTCGAGTTTTTTACTGACCCGGTGAAAGTCAGTTTTTTCCCCCACTGGGACACGATTCCCTATGACAATCAATCCCCGGGAAAAGATGTGGTTGCAGTTCGTTTCCAGGCACTGGAAACGATCCTGAAGCAGACGGCATCCATCGTCATTACCACGCCCAACGCCTTCTTGCAGCGGATTATGCCCCCTGCCGTGCTGCAGGCCAACAGTTTCGATCTAACCGTATCGGACAGGATTGAAAGGGAGATATTGTTGGCGCGGTTGGTCGACCTCGGCTTTGTCCGTGTGGATATGGTTGAGGAAAAGGGAGAGTTTGCGGTGCGCGGCGAGATTGTCGACCTGTTTCTGGTGACAGAACCAGACCCGGTAAGGCTTGACTTCTTCGATGACGAGCTGGAAACCATCAAGGTGTTTGATGTTGAAACCCAGCGGTCTATCAGAGATATTCAGACCATTCACATCGTTCCTTCCCAGGAGGTGCTGTTTTCAGCCGACGATGCAGACGAGCTCATAAAACGGCTGCTGCCCTACAAAGCAGCCTCCCTTCCCCAGAATTACAACCATGTCGTGGAACAGATTCAGATCGGATCGTCATTCTCAGGCATAGAGAACCTGATGCCGTTGTTCTATGAGAAAACCGGAACCCTGCTGGACTATTTCCCGGTTCAACCGGACATTGTCTTTTTTGACAGGGACAGCATCCTTGCCAGGGCTGAGAACTTCTTCAATGAAGTCCTGACGGAATATGAATATTCAAGAGAGGAGGGAAACCCGACACTGGGTCCTGAAGAACTGTTTCTCTCTGTCGGTTCGCTGCTTTCAGACCTGAAGCGGTATCGCTGCATCGATGTGCAGTCGCTGAATCTGGACGAACAGGACGGTGCATTCGAGCTTTCAACCGTCGATAACGCGGCCCTCCAGTCACTGTCCGTTGCACCGGAAACAGCGGAGCAGGGTAAGGCAACCAATGTGATCAGACAGTTGAAAGAGTGGAATCTCGCCGGTGCGAAGATTGTCATTGCCGTTGAGTCCCAGTCAAAAGCGGATCGTGTCCGCCAGATGCTGGATGATATTGGTCTGCTCATATCTGTTTTCGAAGGGAGTACACCGGAGACCCGGGGTACTTTTTTAACCGAACCCTGCTCCGCCTCGGCAGCCTCATTCTGCATCGTCCCCCTGTCTGTCAGCAGCGGATTCCGCTGGGTGGATAAACAGGGGCGCACCCGGGTTGGTTTGATCTCGGATGAAGAGATATTTGGCAGTCGGCAGAAACAGCGCCGAATTCAAACATCGGGACTGAAACGGTTTTTTTCCTCACTGGGTGACTTGAAAGCCGGTGACTGTGTGGTGCATGTCGAGTACGGTATCGGCCGTTATGAAGGCTTGAAAAAAATACATGCCGGCCAGAATGAAGCGGACTATCTGGTCATTGTATACCAGGATGGGGACAAAGTGTATGTGCCGGTGGACAAATTTCACCTGGTTCAGAAGTACACCGGTGGCGAGGGCAGTGGCCCGAGACTGAACAAACTGGGTGGCAAAACCTGGACCCGGACAAAGTCCAAGATCCGCTCTGAAATCGACGATATGGCTGAAGAACTGGTGCGTATCAACGCTGAGCGACAGGCCAAAAAGGGAGTGGCGTTTTCACCGGACGGGTCCCTGATGAATGAATTTACCCTCGGTTTTCCCTTTCAGGAAACCGAGGACCAGGAAAGGGCCATCAGGGAGGTCATACAGGACATGGAGCTGGAAAAACCCATGGATCGTCTGGTATGTGGTGACGTAGGATTCGGAAAAACCGAAGTTGCCATGCGGGCAGCCTATAAGGCCGTCATTGATAGCTACCAGGTAGGGATTCTTGTCCCCACAACCGTTCTGGCCCAGCAGCATTTCAACTCGTTTTCCCGCCGTTTTGCCAACACACCGGTCCGAATCGGCATGTTGAGCCGTTTTCGCACCCCCCGGCAGATCAAAGCGGTTTTGAAAGAATTAAAAGAGGGGCAACTGGACATCGTTATCGGAACCCATCGCCTCCTTTCCAAAGATGTGGTTTTTAAACGCCTCGGTCTGCTGGTCATCGATGAAGAACAGCGGTTTGGGGTGAAGCACAAGGAAGCGGTCAAAAAACTGCGCACAACGGTGGATTCCCTGATCCTGAGTGCCACGCCCATCCCGAGAACCCTGCACATGTCCCTGGTCGGGATTCGAGATATATCGGTCATCAATACACCCCCCATGGACAGGCGGGCGATCAGGACCCGATTGTTAAAATTCAATGACTATGTTATCCAGGAAGCAGTCAACCGGGAAATCCGAAGAAAGGGGCAGGTTTTTGTGATCCATAACCGGGTGGAATCCATTTACGAAGTGGGCCAGTACCTGAAAGGGATTCTGCCGGATGTAAGAATCGCCATCGCCCATGGCCAGATGCCGGAAAAGAACCTGGAGCAGGTCATGCTGGATTTTATCAAGGGGGACTATGATGTGCTGCTTTCGACCACCATCGTTGAATCAGGACTGGATATCCCCAACGTCAACACCATCGTGATCAATAATGCAGACCAGTTCGGACTGTCCCAGCTTTATCAGTTGCGGGGTCGTGTGGGACGCAGCAACGTTCAGGCATACTCCTACCTGATGACGGCCCGCGAGAAAATCCTGTCGGAGACCGCCCGTAAGCGTTTGTCGATTTTACAGGAACTGAACCACCTGGGCGCCGGCTTTAAAATTGCCAACTACGATCTGGAACTCCGGGGCGCCGGCAATGTTCTCGGCGCGCAACAGTCCGGACATATCGCTGCGGTGGGATTCGAACTGTATACATCCATGATCGAGGACGCCGTTGCCTTGATACAACAGGGTGAGGAAAATCGGAGACCGGCCAGCGACGTCAAGCTCAACCTTGCCATTGAAGCCAGTCTGCCGGATAGCTATATTGACAGCATGAACCAGCGACTGGATGCTTACAAGATGATCTCCGTCTGTGAAAACGAGGCCGCCCTCTGGGATGTTCGCAGTTCCCTGGAAGACCGTTTCGGCAGATTGCCCCAGGAAGCGGTCAATCTGTTTTATTCCATGCAGATCAAGCTGCTGGCTGCCGACCTGTTTATGACACAGCTGAACGTTTCCCATCATACCCTCGAGATGGTTTTTTCGAATGAATTTCAACCGGACCCGATATCCATTCTGAATTTTATGAAAAACGCCAGCTATCAGCCTCAACTGCTGCCTAACAATATTATCCGGGTTAAATTGCCCGACTCAGGACCCGAAGGGATTCTCAGTTTTCTGCAATCATTCAGGAAAGAACTGACTTTCAATGAAGAAAGCGAATCGACAGCCGTCTCCCATGCATGATCTGAATTTGCCAAAGTGCAACCGCTGGCTCATGCGGGTGCTGTTTCTCACTCTGATCTGCATCATTCTGTTGAATGGATGTGACAGGGAACCGGTTCAGAAATCAGCCATTATCCCGGAAGAAGAGGCCATTGTGGTCGTGAACAATAAACGTATCTCCCTGGCACGATTTCAGCGGCACCTCAGCCTTTTCCTCAAGCGATACAGCCAGCTGCTGATTACCGACGAAAAACAGCTCCCCAAGATTAAGGATATCGTCATCAACCAGTTGATCGATGAGGAATTGATCAACCAGGAGGCATCCAGAAAAGGGGTGAACGTCTCTAACGAGGAAATCGAATCGGAAATCGCTGATACGTTATCAGACTATGAAAAGGAAGCCGCTGACTTTGGACTGGATCGAACCGATTTGACTGAGACAGAATGGAAAGAAAGACTGAAGCAGCTCATTATTAATAGAAAAATGGTCCAGCAGGAAGTATTGGCAAAAATTCCTGTTACCAAACGTGAAATCAGCTCATACTACGAGACGCACCAGCGGGAGTTCACCATACCAAAGGCCTACCGCGTCAGAAACATCACGCTGGCCACCTATGCCGAGGCGGTAGCCATTCGCCTGAAAATCCTGCGGGGGACCAATTTCATGTTTCTGGTCCGCGAGCACTCCATATCCCCGGACAAATCAACAGACGGCGATCTGGGGTTTATAGAACGGGGGGATCTGCCCCTGGAAATGGAGAGTGAAATATTCCGTTCATCGTTCAACCCTTCAGGGTTGGATATCAGCAATATTGTGCGCTCCCAGGACGGGTTTCACATCTTCAAAAGGGAACAATATCGTCGCCAGCGGCGGTTGAGCCTCAAAGAAGCCCGACCTGAGATTAAAAAAATTCTCGTCTCCCAGAAGCAGGATGCTGCATATCAAAGATGGTTGGAAAAACTGAAACAAAATGCTAAAATTTCAATCGATCAGGCAATGCTGGTGAGCGAAGAGGGCTTCTAACCGGCGAAATGGCGTCAAATCAACCCGGAGGGGTTTTGAATATCGTTTTAATCGGTTTTATGGGATGCGGCAAAACAACGATCGGCAGAAAACTGGCGGTTCGTCTGGGCTATCGGTTTATTGATACCGATTACCAGATCGAAATGGAACAGAACGCCCGGGTCAAGGAGATCTTCTCCAGGTATGGCGAACCCCATTTCAGAGCTCTGGAAACCGATCTGCTCAAACGCCTCAGACATCTGGACAACACGGTCATCGCAACCGGCGGTGGTATCCTGACCACACCCGGAAATATGGAGCTCATCCGGCAAATCGGGAAAAGCGTTTACCTGAAAGCCTGCGTGGAAGATATATTTGAGCGCATCTCCCGCAACACCAAACGCCCCCTGCTGCAGACCAGGGATCCACTGGGAACCGTGGTCACCCTGCTGGAAAAAAGAAAAGGCACCTACGAACGGGCTGACCACACGATCAATACGGGCTCTCTGAAAATGGGACATATTGTCACCCGGATCATCAGAGAGCTGTAACCCCCCTGAATCCAACTATCTGCCCCCCCCCATTCCCCGGTTTGAAGTACCAGGGACATCCCATCGGCATCAGCCCATATTCAAGCAAAACTGTGATGTATCTATATTGAACGCATTCTCGACGGTTTTCGCTGGGAGTCTGGCAAATTCAATCACACACAGTCCTCAGCTGCCGCTCCGAAAAAATGGTGAATCGTTACACTCCTTTATTTGTGACAGGATTGCCCGGGAAATCGGCTTTTAAGCTACATATTCAGTTAACTTACAGAAATCATGTTCGATCTTTACGAAGCTGCAAGTCTCGCTTCTCATGAACAGATTGGGAGCGGTTATGCTTCGCCAGGATGGCAAAGCCAGTTGAATGCGTGAGACTCACAGCGACGAATGCCCTCGAAAAACGCCCAGGGATGTCCGTTGAGAATGAGTTCAAGGACAGATTGATTATGACTACTCGTGGAAATTGGGTGTAACTCTGTAAATTGTGACTGGATTGCCCGGTTAGTCAGCTGAATAAATACAGGACCTGAAGGACAAGACCGGGAAGAAACAGTTGCCTGGTCCCGGTACATTGTGGCAGACTACAACCAGCGTCCTGTCAACGCTGACAAACAGGAAAAAGAGATATCTCCCAATCCTCTCCTGAGTTTGCAGGCCATTTTTCAGTGGAAGCCATTCGGAGACGTAACTATTCACCTGTATACGCCCTGTTTCAAGAAACGCATGAATCCTCCTGGAGCTCCTGAAAGCCATCCATGGCTTCCAAGGTTCTTGAAACACAATACCTTTGGGGCTGAACGGAAATTGAACTGAATAGAAACTCGGAGACCACCAAAAGAGGTAAGCCAATGAAATTATTTGCTGATAGATTGAAAGCCCTGGGAACGGAAAATGCTTTTAAAGTAGGCGCTGATATTGCGAAGGCCGAGGCCATGGGACTGAAAGTGATTCGCTTCAATCTGGGGGAGCCTGATTTTGATACGCCGGAGTTTATCTGCCAGGTCGCCTGCAACAACCTGATGAGCGGAAACACACACTACTGCCCGCCAGCGGGCATTCCACAACTGCGAGAGACGCTGGCCAGGCAGATCTCAGAAACAAGACGGATATCCGTCAGACCCGACCAGATTGTTGTCACTCCGGGAGCAAAACCTTCCATCTGCTACACACTGCTGTCGTATGTCAACCCGGGCGATGAGGTCATTTATCCCAGTCCCGGTTTTCCCATTTACGAATCCATGGTCACCTTTGTCGGCGCCACCCCGGTGCCGCTGCATTTAAAGGAAAGCAAAGGGTTCAGCTTCACCGCTGATGATCTGGGGCAACTGATCACCCCAAAAACAAAGCTCATTATCATCAATTCACCTTCCAACCCGACCGGTGGTGTCCTGTCGGAAGCCGACATCCAGAGCATCGCTGAAGTGATCCTTGAAAAATGTGATAACACGGTTCGCATCTATTCCGACGAGGTGTATGAGAAGATTCTGTTTGACGGGTCCGTTCATCACAGTATCGCATCCGTACCTGGTATGCAGGACAGGACCATCATTTGCAGCGGACATTCCAAAAGCTTTGCCATGACCGGCTGGCGCCTCGGGTTTGCTGTTCTGCCGACCGAAGAAGAGGTTGAATGTTTTACCAACCTGAATATCAACATCATTTCCTGCACCCCCCCTTTCAGCCAGGCAGCCGGTGTGGAGGCCTATATCAGCCCGGAATCCGATAAAGCCGTGGCCCACATGGTTCAGCATTTTGAAGCGCGCAGGGACTATGCCGTTCCCGCCCTGAACGCGATCGACGGAATAACCTGTGCAAAACCCAGCGGGGCGTTTTATGTCTTTCCCAATATCGAAGGTATCTGTGAAAAGCTGGGTATATTTGAGGCCCATGCCTCACTGCCGCAGGCAAAGGCTCGGCAGCTCAGTCCATCCAAGCTGTTTCAGAAATTTCTGATATACCACCACGGGGTGGCAACCATGGACCGCCAGTCATTTGGATCGATCGGGACGGAGAAACTTCACTTTCTCAGGCTTTCGACAGCGACAGACCTGGATTCCATAAAGATGGGAATCCGCCGAATCGATGAAGCATCCAGAGATAAAAAGGGCTTTTCTGAATTCATGCAGCAGCTTGAACAGTATCTCTAAACCCCGTCAATGGGGGAGAGAATGGCACAAAAACAGTGGGAAGCCGTGAACCCTGCCGGAAAGCCGACTGCCGCATCGATATCTGCACATCAGACGCGATTCCATCCGTCGCAGAGATTCAATCGGCCATGGGGGACAATTGTCCGAAGAATGTGGGAAAGCGCTCTTCTCCACTCTTAAAGCGGCTGGCGGAATTGAATATTCCAATGGGTTGAAACAGGTTTCAGGTGAGTGGTCTGTATTCAATAGAACGCAAATGACGGTCAGAATTCAATCCCCACGAGTGCGGCTTCAGTCCGTAAAATCTTGACAACATCAGGGGTCAGGGGAATGCCGGTTGCCCTCCGTTCATTTTCTGTTCGCGCTTCCGGCTCCCCGGGGATCAGGATCTCTTTAACACCGGCTGCTTTTTCGCACGCTTTTGATCTGGATACCAGTGTGTCCATTCTACTTTTGTATTCTTCCAGAGGCATGAAAAGATCCGGTTTGATGGCCATAAAAAAGTGCCCCACATTCTGAGATCCGGACAGATCCGTGTGAGGGTTCCTGACCTCCCCTGCAAACGCTGCTCCGGTCATGACGCCGCTGAGAATCTCCATCAACATGGCCAGCCCGGCACCCTTCATACCACCAAAGGGCAGGATCACCCCGTGAAAGGCTTTTTCTCCGTCTGTTGTCGGGTGTCCATCCTGATCAAGGGCCAGACCGGGGGCAATTGGTTCACCCCGCTGGGCTGCATATTTCAGTTTTCCCCTGGCGGTGACCGTGCAGGCCATATCCAGGACAAAGGGACCCCTTTCACCGCCCGGTGCCCCGGCAGCAAAAGGGCTGGCACCCAGGAATCGCGTACGTCCTCCCCAGACCGGCATCGCCGGCGAGGAATTCGTATAGACAAAACTGATGAATCCGGCATCCAGGGCCTGCAGCAAATACAAAGCCGACATCCCGAAATGTTCGCTGTTACTCACACCGACCAGCGACACGCCGGTTGTCTCCGCCAGCTCGATGGCTTCATGCATTGCCCGTTTCCCGACGACGAATCCCATACCATGATCACCATCGACATGTTTTGAGGCGATGCTGGTCTGTTTTACTGAAATATCGGGCTTCCTGTTGACCAGATGGTGACGCAGCCGTTCGCAATACATCGCCACACGAACCACACCGTGGGAGTAGACCCCCCTCAGGTCTGCCCGCACCAACCCCTCCGCAATCACCTCGGCATCGTCCGTTGGTATTCCGTTTGCCTGAAAGATATTCTTTACCAGTTTTTTTAACGTCAGGGCATCAAACAGTGTCGTTTCATTCATAAATTCCCCGTGATTTCAATTCACTTCTGGTTTTTTTGAAAATATCACCGTATTGAGATCATACCATGCCAGTGCTCCACGGTGGATATTTTCCCCGGATTCCTGTCCCAGATTTCCTGAAAAAAACATCAAAAAGGATTCCTTTTTCCATATTTGATAATTCTCCGATTTTAGATGCTGGGGTACACAGGTTGAATCAGGTTGCTCTGTACTGAGCTTTCACCAAGGTTAGTTGTGATGCACCCGATTTGTAAATACCTGCAGGGAATGCCGGTCAGGGTCTGGTCTGGTAGAATCCGGCAAAAAGAACACTTATATTTTAAAATCGTAACGCTTCAGCATGTGCCCTGAAAAGTGAACCGGAACCTGAACGAGATTGAACGGATTGGGAGTGGTTACGCATCACCGTGAAGGCGATGTCAATTGAATTCGCGAGGGTCGCAGTGGAGACACTTTGTTTTTCAGACGGGTTCTATTTTGCTATGAGTTCATAAAGGAACGGAAGTCGCTGTTAACACCTTCTGCATCCTCCCGGAAAGACATGCATATCACAAGCAGGCGTTCGAAAAGTCAAAAGTTTCAAAAAGGCAGCAAAACCGGTTATCCGGCGTCTATTCCGAGGACTGCCGGGAAGCGTCCCAGAACAGTTTCTTATAGCGCATTTCGAGCAATTGATTTATTCTCTTCCAGGGTGGAGTTGCAATTCTGGTATCTATTCAGTTCGATTTCCACGCAGCCCCGAGTGTATTGTGTTTCAAGAACCCTGGAAGCCATAAATGGCTTCCAGGAGCACCAGGAGGATTCATGCATTTCTTGAAACACAATACCTTTGGGGTGTATATAGGTGAATAGGTACCAATTCCGGTTTTTGATCAATCGGGGATTTTATTTTCTAACAGCAGGGATCCGCTGTGAACCCCACAAAGACTGGATGCGATATTCATTTAGTAGTGTAGCATGCTGCGGGTAATCGTGTTAAAAAATCATACCGGACATGATGGATAAAACAAACGGATTCAATCAGTCAAAAATATTCCCGGTCATCATTATCGGACTGTCGGTGATATTAGCGGGTCTTGTCTTTCTTAGATTCTATCAGCAAAAAAACAGCAAAGGTCAGACCGCTATCGTCACCAGACCTGTGCCGGTTGAAAGCGCTGCTGTCAAAAAAGGGCCCATTCAACAAAAAAGGACCTTTACAGGCACTCTGGAAGCAAATGCACAGATCATTGTCGCCCCCAAAGTCAGCGGTCGCGTCGAAAAGTTCCATGTGAATCTGGCGGATCGGGTAACCAAGGGTCAAATCGTGGCAGTGTTGGATGATGATGAATATATTCAGGCGGTTGTCCAGGCGAAAGCGGATCTGGCGGTGGCAGACGCGAATCTTAAGCAGGCGGAAGCGCTGTTGATCATTTCAAAAAGAGAGTTGGCAAGAACGAAAAAACTCCGGGACCGGAAGATTGGGTCGGAGGCGGATTATGATAGCGCCAGGGCTGATTATCAAGTTAAAAAAACGCAACTGGAAATCACCCGGGCACAGATGATCCGGGCTGAATCTGCTCTGGAGACAACCCGTATTCGCTTGAGTTATACCCAGAGGGTGTAACACAAAAAAGTTGCAAAATATTTAACACAGCACTGGACTCGGCAGGTACACGTGTGTAATATTCATGGCTATGGACTGGCCGTTAAAAATACAGGGACGTCTATTAACAGAGGC
>Ga0180009_10000823_pt1 | contig 39995 bp, 31 predicted proteins | sample OS_PC_MetaG_FD_123537 | JGI IMG/M metagenome (GOLD analysis project Ga0180009, IMG submission 123537) | Groundwater microbial communities from the Aspo Hard Rock Laboratory (HRL) deep subsurface site, Sweden - OS_PC_MetaG | ecosystem: Environmental > Aquatic > Deep subsurface > Groundwater... | reverse complement strand
GATCCTGCCGCTTCACATGCGACCAGCTCTGCTGGCCGGGGTAGCCATCGTCGAGCGTGCTGGGCCGGAGATGCTCCAGATGCTGAGTGGTCACATGATGGGCGACAATCGCGTCCGGTTCAGCGACGCCGCCGAGAGCATGATAGCTCGAACTCCTACGTGGAAAGCTTCATCACAGATGCACTTAATTTGAGAATCTGACTGCCAATATTCTCAAATTTAAATGCCAAACTTTGGCCAATTCGGCGCATTCTTACAATTTAATGCCAAGCGACAGATGCGTCTCGAAGTAGACCTCTCAGAGGACGCCACTCAATCTAGACCAAGCCAAAGCTCCGCATGATACCGCCATCGAGCCCGACATCCGGGCACTTGGGCCCAGTGCTTCGGTCTTCCTCTCAGGCTGTCCATGTCAGCTGTTGAAAGCCCTCACGACGGGAAGACCGAAGAGCTGGGCCCATGCCACCACTGCCGCACGTTGGATAGAAGCGATATTTGTACCGCCGGCCCACCAGACGTTCCCGATTGCAACGATGTGATCGGGAGACATCAGCATTGACTGCAGGGCAGGCCACACGATGAGCTGCTCATAGCAGATCAAGGGTGCGCTAAGCTTCCCAGCAAATCTGCTGGTGGGATTGTCGAAGAACTGCGACGAAGCGCCCCCAGATGCCCAAGGCCGCCACATCGAAACCGGCACCGGCATCCGCTCTCTATAGAAGGTCCTTGCGCCCTCGCCCGTCAGCTCGATCATGACATTGTCGTAGCCGTTCTCGTTGATGACAACGGCGCCGCCGGCGACGACGACATCGAGGTCGGCGAGGTTTCGGGTCCAGAGCCGTTCCGTTGTCGGTGTCCAGATCCCGAGCGCGCTTTCGGGCAAAACAACTACGCTGGCACCACTCTCCACGGCGCGTCTGACAAGCGCGATCGTCGTCATGTGCTGAGCGTAATCGGCGTGTTCGCCGGCGATCTGGTAATCGAACGTCGTGTCAATTCCGACCCATCCCTGCGGCGGTTCGGGATCGGTCCAGGTGATTGCCGAAACCAAAAAAGCTGCGCCCATCGCCGCACCAGCGAGCGGCCACACTCGTGTGGTCATCGCCGAGAGGCCGGCGGCTGTGGCCGCCAGTCCTGCCCATCCCCAACCGGGAAACAATACGCCGGCGGCCGTGATCGGGCTGGCCCAGCCGACAATGCCGAATGGCGGCACGCTCATCAGCGTCCACGCCACCAGATACCGCACGGGCCGATGCCACCCAGGCTTCGGCGACCAAAGCACCGTATGTACCGTGACGAACATCAGCGACGCGGCGATCCAGAGACTAAGACCGACCCAGATATCGCTCGCGTAGAAAATCGACACGCCGTCCGGCAGACCACGGGAGGCCGCCATGAAATAAGCCATCGAAACCAGGCACGCGAACAGCCGCCTCGCGGCGAACGCCCAGAGTGCGGGAAAGAGGTACGCGACCGGGAGGAGAAGCACTTCGCCGCTCCATCCGATGGCGCCGACCGCTGCTGCAGCGGCGAGGAACATTGCCGCGGTGACCATGCTATGGCGTGAAGGTGAAAACCGGTTTCGCCAACCCGAGAACGCCAGCGTCCGGGATCGGCCCAAAGTAGCGCGAGTCATAAGAACCTCTGAATGTCGAAAAAAGAAACAGCGTGTCTGGGAGCACGACGCCGCCGGGATCGGGCGTCAGCTCCCTGCTCGATCCGTCACGCGGCTGGATCGCAGATTGCGGCAGAGCGAGTCCGTCGATCGCGACGGATGTGTCGATCTCAACCGACTGCCCGGGAAGCGCCACGACGGTCTTGATCAGCGGGCTGAGCCAGCCGGGGCAGAGACCGCGCCGCACATAACCGCGCTCACGTGCCTGACGAAACCTCTCGGTCAGCGGCAGGCAAATGAAAACCCGATCGCCGACCCGCACATCGCGATTCAGTGTTTCGATCCGCCAAAGTCCGAGCGGATAACTTGGTGTCAGATTGATCCGAAAGCCCACCCCATATCCCAGGCCGAACAGCGCAAAAGGGATGCAAACGAGCACTGCAACAGTGACGATCCGGCGCCGTCCGGTCACTGCTTCAGCCCCTGGCTTTTGGTTTGCGTCTGGCGCAGCGCTTCGGACTGTTCCAGGGCCTGCTGGGTGCGCTCATGGGCGGCCAGTTGCTGGCCGGCCCGCATGGTCGGCCAGGCGGTACTGAGCTTTTCCCGGTCGCCGGGCGACATGCCCTGGGCCGCCTTGTCGAAGGTCGACCCCGCCGGGCTCTTGGCGGCATTGCCGAGCAAGGTCCGCTCCCCGAAGCGCTCCGAAACAGCCTTATTGAAGGTATCGAGTTCGGCCTTCACCATGCGGTCTGCCAGCGCAAATCCGAGCGCGGCCGGCAGATCGTTACGATCGATGGCGTCGCGGACCTTTTCCATTGCCCGCGCCGCCGCGGGCGACAGGGACGGAATGTCGATCGAGGTCCGCTTGCGGTGACCTTCCTCTTCCAGCCTGTACCTGGCCGTCGCCCTCTCCCTCATGTCGAGATAGCGTTCGAGGTCCTTGCGCAGCGCCGGCACGTTGACCTCCGCCACGCGGCGGTCCTCCCGATCCGCGCGGCTCGCCAGCAGCCCTTCTCGACCCTTGAGCGCCCCGAAACTCGAAGCATTCCGTTCGATCTCGCCGAGGCGCAGCCTAGCAACGTTCGGATCTTCGACGACGGCCTCCATGCGCATGGCCTTGAAGGCGCTTTCAGGATCCGCATAGACGAGACGAATACGATCAGAGAAATTGTCCCACTGCTTCTGCAGGGCCGGATCGGCTTGCAGCTTTTCGTCCGCGGCGTCAGTGATCGACATGGTGAAACTGGAAATGCCCTTGACCATCGGCTCGGTCTTTCTGATTGATTGCGGGGGTTGATGAAGCGGTTGATCGGCGAGCCCCAGCCGCGCGCCCGCGGTGCGAAGCCGAAGGCCGAGATCGACGAGTTTTTGTTTCTGCCGGAGCGTCCACTGCACGCGGTCCCGCATCAGTGTCCGCGCGACCCGCACGAGGTGCAGACCGCGATTGTTGGCAAAGCGGACCGCTTGGGCGTAGAAGCGGCCGCCCGCATAATCGAGAGTGACTTCCTTGGCGTTCTTGCGGGAGAGGAGCTTCTCGAGACCGCCGGCGAGGTGGAATGAGCGGCTGCCATAATAGAGTGCCATATCCTCCCGATGCCGGGTCATCGCGACATAGGTCAGGTGCCGGTCGAGCGAGAGCGAAGCCAGGACCTTCACGCGGTCGACGGTCGCGCCCTGTGACTTGTGGATCGTCGTGGCGTAGCCGTGATCGAGGTTGCGATAGAAGCGCTGGTCGACGGCGACGCGGGCTGCGGCCTCCCCGTCCCCGATCGTCGCGACAATACGGCCGGGTGCGGTCTCGACGACCTTTGCGATCATGCCGTTCTTGACGCCGAGTGAACCTTCGTTCTTGAGGAAAACAATCTGGTCGCCGGCGGCGAACTGCCTGGTTCCATCCTCGGTCCTGAAGGCATGGCCGACCTCGACCAGCCCCCGCTCGACGAGCTTTTCACGCGCCATCGTGTTGAGCTGGCGGACGTCACGGCGCAGATGCGCGAGGATCAAGGTCGATTTCTCCGGATCGTAGTCCCGGTTCCAGTCGGCGATGAGCGTTTCGATCGCATCGGCCTTCAGCGTTTGCGAAATCAGCTTGCCCTTGGTGCGATAGGCAGAAAGCGCTTCTTTCACCCGACCCCGCGCCAGATCGAGCGATGCTGCCCGCATCCAGTCTTCGTTCTGGCGGTAGATGGTTTCGAGCTCGGCATAGCCGGTGTGCTCGACGATCGCCCGGAACGCCGCACCCGCCTCGATCGGCTGCAGCTGCTCGGCATCACCGACAAGGATCAGTTTGGCGCCAGACCTGGTGACCGCTTCAACGAAGGTCGCCATCTGCCGGGACGAGACCATACCCGCCTCGTCGAGAACGAAGACGGTCTTGTCATCGAGACCCCGGCGGCCCTGTTGCCAGCCGAGCTCCCAGGAGGCGAGCGTGCGCGAGGGAATACCCGCCTCTTTCTCCAGACCCTCGGCCGCCTTGCCCGCAAGCGCACCGCCGACGACTTTGTAGCCGGCCAGCTCCCAAGCTTCGCGGGCGGCCTTCATCATCGTGGTCTTGCCGGCCCCTGCCCGGCCGACGACGGTTGCGATCCGCTCGGCGCCCGCCACATGCTCGATGGCCGTCCGCTGCTCCTCCGACAACCGCTCATGCCGGCCAAAGACGGCTTCCAAAACCTTCGCCCGGACTTCGAACCCGCCCTTTCCCGAAAGCCGGTCCGCGCGGCTGACCATTTCGGCCTCGAGCCTGATCATCGCCCGTGTGGTCAGCCGTGCCGGAACACGCGCGCCTGTCGCGAAGTCGATAGTCTCATCGGCGAGCTTCAGGCATTCCGGGCTCTCCGCGATCCGCGCAAGGAGCCGCTGGAAGCTCTCCAGATCGTCGATGTAGCGATGCAGGACCTTGGCGATGTCGCGCTGGTCGAAGACGCTCTTTTCGGACGTTACGATATCGAGAACGAGTTCGGGACGGGCCTCGATGCGCGCGGCGTTCTTTTGCCGTTGCGCCTCATGAAGGGCGAGCCGTTCGAGATCGATGGCGCTGGCATTGGTCTCGGCCTTGCGCTGCAGCGCCTTTGCCGCAACGCCGATATGGGTGGTCGGCTCGATGTCGATACCGCGCTCTGCGTAGGAGCGGCCGTCGACACGGATTTCCAATCCGGCAAGTGCCAGATGGTGGTTCTGAAGATCGAGCCATCTTTGCCGTTGCTCGAGGAATTCAGGCTTCTCACCGGACCAGAGCTTGTACTGGATTTTCCCGGTCTTGGTCCGAACCGGTTGTCCGTCCGGTCCGATGACCGCGACCTTCTTGGACCCGAACCCGTCCTCGGTCAGCGGGCGAAGCGTGGTCATCAGGTGGATGTGCGGATTGCCCGGGTCGTCGTGTAAGACCCAGTCGGCGACCTGCCCGCGCGAAAGCACCTGCTCGGAGACGAACTGCCGAACCAACGCGATGTTCTGGTCCCGGCTGAGCTCGACCGGAAGGGCGATGATGAATTCCTTGGCGAGCTGAGCATCGCTGCGTTTCTCGAAGGCTTCGACCGTGTTCCAGAAGGCCTCAGCTGCGCCCGCCACGGAGCGGTCCGCGATCATGTCACGGGCCCATTTCGGGGCATCGGGCGGGAGCAGAAATTCTTCGTGGGCGAGGTTCTTCTTGTTGGAATAGTCGACCGTGCGCGCTTCCGCCTCGTGGCTCATCTTCGCGCAATGGCGATAGGCGGCGGACAGGACCGCGCTGCGGCCATTTCCCCGCGAAATGAGCTGGGGTGTGAAATGCGTGATCGCCACGGGCCATCAAGCTCCTGAGAACAAGTCCAACCTTGTTCCGGAAGGAAGGCCCCTGCCCTTGGCAGGGGCCGCCAGCAGCACGTCGCAGCAGCGACGTATTACTGCGCCCTTGGACGCATTCCTTCGGAACGCTGGGATGATCTCTCAAAGTGACGGGTCTCTCGACCCGGCATTTCTGCCGGGATGCGCTGAACGCGCACCCGGGCGATTCTGCTCATGGCTTTCAGGCATTCGCCAAAACCGGGAGCAGACGGAATGAGAAAACCCTCATCGAAGATCAAGGAAGACATCGCCAGACTGCAGGAGCAGCTCAAAGTCGCCGAAACGCGCGAGGCCGAACGCATCGGTCGGCTCGCGCTCAAGGCCGGTCTCGGAGAAATCGAGATCGACGACGCAAAGCTCGTTCAAGCTTTCGGGGATCTGGCGAAACGGTTTCGTGGCGGCGACGGCGAGACCCGGAAATCTCCCCTCACGCAAAACCCGGCTGGCGCGTCTTCGGGCGCGAACAACGAGGCTTGAGCGCATGCGACAGGCAAGCCAGTCCGACGCGCGCAGGAAAGACACCCGCGAGAAAATCCAGCTTGGAGGTCTGATCGCCAAGGCGGGCCTGCGCTACGAAAAGCGTGCCCTTCTGCTCGGACTGCTGATCGACGGCGCCATCCGGATCAGGGCGGACGAAGCGGAGCGAGAACGACTGACAGCAATCGGAGCGGAGGCGTTTTCAAATGACGCTGAATAAGCTCCTCCTCGTGATCGCTCCCGTCGGCCTGATGATGGCCGCGTGTCTTGGGCTCACCGGCTCGGAAACCTGGTTGGCGCAGTTCGGCAATTCGCCTGACGCGCAACAGACGCTTGGGCAGATCGGCATCACCCTGCCCTACGTCTCGGCCGCAGCTCTTGGGGTGGTCGTTCTCTTCGCCGCGCGTGGCGCCAAGGCGATCAAATCCGCCGGCCTTGGTGTTCTGATCGGTGCGATCGGCGCGATCGCCCTTGCGGGTATGCGCGAGTTCTCGCGCCTCAGCAGCTTCGCGGACGCGGTCCCCGATGGACACCGGTTGATCGAATATGCCGATCCTTCGACGGGCATCGGCGCGATGGTCTGCTTCATCGCCGGCATGTTCGCCTTGCGTGTGGCGCTGCGCGGCGATGCCGCCTTCGCAAGCATGAAGCCCCGTCGCCTGACTGGCAAGCGCGCCATCCACGGATCGGCGGACTGGATGTCACTCGGCGAGGCGAAACGGTTGTTCGGAGAAAATGGCGGGATCGTTGTGGGCGAGGCCTATCGGGTCGACAAGGACAGCGTTGCGAGCCACACCTTTCGCGCTGATGACAAACAGTCCTGGGGTGCTGGCGGGAAGTCGCCGCTCTTGTGCTTCGATGCATCTTTCGGATCGACCCACGGCCTTGTCTTCGCCGGGTCGGGCGGTTTCAAGACGACGTCCGTCACGATCCCCACAGCGCTCAAATGGGGCGGCGGGCTGTTGGCGCTCGATCCGTCCAACGAAGTCGCACCTATGGTCATCGATCACCGGCGCAAGGCGGGCCGCGAGGTCTTCGTGCTAAGCCCGAAGGATGCGTCGATCGGCTTCAATGTGCTCGACTGGATCGGCCGCTATGGCGGGACTAAGGAAGAGGATGTCGTCGCCGTGGCGAGCTGGGTCGTCACCGATGTCGGCCGGCAGACGTCGATGCGCGACGATTTCTTCCGCGCCTCCGCCCTGCAGCTCATAACGGCGCTGATCGCCGATGTCTGCCTCTCGGGGCACACGGAAAAAGAAAAACAGACGCTACGGCAAGTGCGCATGAATCTATCGGAGCCTGAACCGAAACTGCGTGAGCGCCTGCAGACGATCCATGACAATTCGGAATCCGAGTTCGTACGGGAGAACGTCGCCGCCTTCGTCAACATGACGCCGGAAACCTTCTCCGGCGTCTATGCCAATGCGATCAAGGAAACCCACTGGCTGAGCTATCCGAACTATGCGGCGCTGGTGTCCGGATCGAGCTTGTCGACGGACGATCTCGCGGACGGCAAGACGGATATCTTCGTCAATCTCGACCTCAAGACTCTTGAGGCCCATCCGGGCCTTGCCCGAACGATCATCGGCGGGCTGCTAAACGCGATCTATAATCGGAATGGCGAAACGAAGGGGCGGACGTTATTCCTGCTCGATGAGGTGGCGCGGCTCGGCTATCTGCGCATTCTGGAAACCGCGCGGGACGCAGGTCGCAAGTATGGCATCAGCCTGCTTCTTCTCTTCCAGTCGATCGGCCAGATGCGGGAGACCTATGGCGGCCGCGACGCCACATCGAAATGGTTTGAGAGCGCGTCGTGGGTGTCCTTCGCGGCGATCAACGATCCGGAAACTGCCGAATACATCTCGCGGCGATGTGGCAACACCACGGTCGAGGTCGATCAGCTCAGCCGAACATCGCAGATGTCGGGATCTTCGCGAACACGTTCCAAGCAGCTGGCGGCGCGGCCGCTGATCCTGCCAGAAGAAGTGTTGCGCATGCGCGGCGACGAGCAGATCGTGTTCACGGCGGGCAACCCGCCGCTTCGCTGCGGGCGGGCCATCTGGTTTCGCCGCGATGACATGAAATCGGTCGTGGCTAAGAACCGGTTTCATGAAAAGACGAAATCGCCTTCGTGACCGCGAGCCGACCTTGCGGGCGGGTCCGTCATCTGCAGATGAGGCCATTGCGGCACGCGGAAGGAAGCTGCTCGCTTGTTGAGCGGAACCACTCCTTGTAGATTGATGACATGGCACTCAAACGAATGGACAATGTCGGCATCGTCGTCGAGGACCTCGATAGGTCGATCGCTTTCTTTGTCGAGCTCGGTCTCGAACTCGAAGGACGAGCCATGATCGAGGGTGAGTGGGCCGGACAAGTCACCGGTCTCGGCGACCAACATGTCGAGATCGCCATGATGCGGACGCCCGACAGCCATAACCGCCTCGAACTCTCGCGCTTTCTTAGGCCGACCGTGGTCGCGGATCACCGCAACGCGCCAGTCAACGCCCTGGGCTACCTCCGCGCGATGTTCACGGTGGACGACCTTCGCGAAACGCTTGGAAGACTCAGCAAGCACGGTGCCGTACTTGTCGGCGACATCGTTGATTATCAGGGCGCGTATAGGCTCTGCTACGTCCGAGGGCCTGAAGGGCTGCTCATCGGACTGGCCCAGGAACTCAGCTGAGCTCCATAGACGTCCGTCCCAGGCTTTGTTCAGTCATCAATTTCATGAATCGATCTGTGGCCAACGATTCAAGAAATTCGTTGGACGTCGCTTCCACAGGAAGCGAGACTCTGGGCCATGAGCAATTCCGATCCCGTTCACCTCAGGCGCGTGGACCCTGCACAGAATATGCAGCGGTTCTACAGCCTTTCGATACAGCCAACGCTGTTCGGGGGCGCCTCTCTAATTCGCGATTGGGGGAGGATTGGCACGCGCGGTCAAACCATGATGGAGACATTCGACACGGCCGATGATGCCGATCTGGCATTTGACCGGCTGGAGCGCCGCAAGCGCCGCCGCGGTTATTGTGATGCGTTTCTCGTCAAATGGCATCGCTAGGTGCGATCGATCAGCGTGAACATGGAAAAGGCCCCGCCTTGCGGCGAGGCCCTTGTCTTCCGGGGTGATCAGTCGCGCTTGCTGTTCGGGCGCGACCAGATCAGCTGCATGCCGTCTTGGCCTTCAACCTCGACCAGTGTGGCGTAGATCGGAGCCGCGAAGCTCGGGTCGTCCAGTTTGACCGAGAGGTAGTCGCGTTCGGTCTCCTTGGCCTGCTTCTGCCACCCGGCGCCCAGTTCGACGTTGCCGGAGAAGATGCGGAACTGCGGGCCATTGTCGGAGGGGTTCTCGACGCGCTCGAAGCGGGCCTTGATGTTGAGTGCGAGGGTGTTGATCTGACCGGTGAAGCCGTTCTTGGTGGTGGTGAAAGTGCCGATGTTTGCCATTGTCCTATTCCTTTTCGGTGTTTCGGGCCGCGCCCATCGCGGCCTCGATGGCTGTCGAAGAGACCGGTAACGATCGGCGCGCACCTGAAAGGCCGGAATGAAATGGAGGACGGCGGGACGGGGCTTTCTTGCTCCGCGAGGAATGACGGCGCAGCCGGCAGGGGAAGAAAGTTCCGGCCCGCCGTTGCGACAAGCCGGGCGAGGCGAAGCCGCTTGCCGGTCAGACATGCCAAATCGAGACCGCGTTGGGCGAGCTCCGTGAGATACGACGGAAAAAGGAATAGGCCAGAACGTGGCGGACATGCTGCCTGCCACCCGTTACAGGCGCACAATCGACAGATCGATCTCGGCACGGTTCAAGGCAGAGTGATTGCCGGATCGCGAACCCAGGCACTATTGGCCAGTCGTCTGCCTATCTCCGGGGTCCAATGGCGCGACCGGAAAAGTGAGAGCAGGCATCGGTCCGAATGTGATTTTCCGCTGACAGCAGCACGGCTAATGCCGGGGGCCTTCTCTGACCCCTCGTGTTGAAAATAGGCAGGCACCGCAGATACTCTGTCGTTCCGGGCCATCGTCTTGATTGATGATGACGGAAACTCGCCGCCGAAGTGGCCTAACATCAAGCGCCGCACATCGCCCTTCCGCGGTCGTATTCGGGAGGCCGAGCATCAGGCCGCCTCCCTCCCTTCAACCACCTCGGCAGGCTGAAGACCGTGGAGATAAGTCACCGCGCGCTGCGCATGTGCCGCTGCCTGAAAGATTGCCCGCTTGTCGCCCTTGAGCACGCGCAACCACGAGTGAAGGTAGCTCGCATGATCGGGCCGGGGTTCGAGCTCCGGCACGATGCCGAGATCGGCGCACAGGAAGCAGCTCCCGAGCTCTGCAATGAGTTCTTCGCGGGCGCGTTCGGAGCTATCCTTGTGATAGCGGGAAAGATCGCGTCCGACGCGGTGGGCTGGCGCCGTCCAGTGGGTGGCCTCATGGCTGAGAACGGCGACGTACGATTCCGCATCCCGGAAGCTCTCGAATGGCGGCATCTGGATGTGATCGCTCGCGGACGCGAAGAAGGCCTTCGACCCGCCATGGCGGATCACCGCACCGGTGTTTTCGAAGAACCGGTCGGCATGCTCGATCCGTGACACCGGGTCGATGATCCGGTCCGGCCGGTGATAATAGTGATCCGGCAGCCCATCGATCTGATCGCAATTGAAAACGGTGTACGTCTTGAGAAAAGGGATGTCCCGCTCGACCTCATCGCCACGTGCATCGGTTTCGGTCTTGGTAAAGCGGCTGGCATAGACGACGGTCGCACCGGTTTCGCCCTTGCGGACCTGTGCTCCGATCTGGCTTGCCTGCCGGTAGGTCATCCAGAGCGGCGCCTCGAAGCCTCGGGCGATGCTCTCCGACCAGAGGAGCAGCACGTTGATGCCGGTATAGGGCTCGCCCGTGTGCCGGAGGGGCCGCGTGATCCGGCCTTCGAGCCCGCTCGCGCTCCAGGGTTTCATCCAGGGGCGCACGCCGTTTTCCAGATCGGCGACGATCGTCTCGGTGATCCGCGCATATATATCGATGCGCGGGCTCTTCTCTTTCCTTTTCATTTTCAGACCTCCTGATTTTCAGGACCGCGCCGATCGCGGTCCGTCACGAGGTCCGATCACGGCGGGGCTGAAGGCCGGAGCGGCACCCGAGCCAGGTCCCCGATGCGCGTTGCGCAGCGGGGTGGCGAAGGGCCGGAACGAAGAGGAGGACGGCGAAGCCGTTGCCGCTGCTGCCGGCTCCGCCCGGACCTCGCTCGGGACGGACCTCGGTCGGCGCCTCCGAGTAGCGGAAAGGCGGCGCCAGGCGCCGCCGTCAGGGGATAAGGGGGTTGATCGGTCAGTGGACCGAGTGACCGCCGGTATAGGGGTCGTATTCGAAGAGGATGACGATCTCTGCGTCTTCGACTTCGTCGGCGGGGAGGACGCCGTACTCGTCGTCGGACTTGAAGAGGACGATCGGGGTCATGAGGGTCCGGGCGAGGTTCCAGGCGTGTTTCTGGGCGAGGGAAAGATCGTGCTGCATCTGAGGGCTCCATCGTTGGAGCGGGCCAATCCCGCTCTTGATGGCTCCGTCAGTGTGCGGCTTAGCGGACGCGATCACCGCGCAGGCCAAAGCCAAGCGGCCGCCGCTTGCGAGCGGACCCTTTACGGGTTGATCGTGGAAGTCCGCGCCGCACCAGGAATGCCATCCCTCAAAGAGCGGGATTAGGCTGCGTCCGAGATAGAGTCCCGGCCCTGTGCGGTCGGTTCGAAAGCCAAGAGCAGATCCTGTACAATCTTCTCTGCTGCGGCCCGATCGGCTCTGCGGCCCCTGGCTCGTCCGCATCAACGTCAGGACAATTCGACAGCGCAGGCCGTCACCACCATGAACCTCGCGGCGACCGGACTATTCGAGATCAAGTTTGTCGAACCAATAGGCAGGAACGCCATAGCTCAACAGGTATGTCTCGATTCTGTTGCGCAGATCCTTGCTCTTGGGAGCCGAGGGGTAGATGATGCCCGGGGTGACGCTGAGATTATCGCTTTCAACGAACTTGTCGATGTAGCGAAGCAGCTGGTGCGACCAGAGGTTCTTGGTGACGTTTCGTGGCTTGATGCGATCCCAATCTGTCGCCTTGATCTCGAAGACCGCGACAAAATCCGCGTCGTCATGGAGGAAGATGTCGATCCTTCCGAAGCGCTGCTTGTGAGAGATCCCGTGCTCGAAAACGGCGGCATATTCGCTGGGCTGCGGAACGCCAAAGGCGTTGCAGACGCGCTCCTGGAAGCGCTTGCCATCTCTTAGCCGTTTCGGTTCAGCCATCTCAATTTCACGCGCGGGTCCGGCGCGGCACGGAGCCCTCCCCTAAGCCAATGGGTCTTGGCGATAGAACCTCTTCAAAAGACGATGCATCGTTTTGTTCTTCAGCTTGGCCGCCACGGTGAGAACCTCATCGGGTCCCTGCCAGGCGATCTGGTATTTGCGGATGTTCTTCTGCCTGTCTTCGAGATATGCGATCACTTCGGGATCGAACTGCCCCGTGGTCCAGAACTCGAACCGTTCCGTCAGATTGTGAAACCGCTGCTCATTATTGTGGGCGGCGCGCATGATCGGGACCTGCTTCTCCAGCCAGTATTTGACCTCCTCAAGTGTGACCCGGACATCCGGCCCATGCCCCTTGCATTCGTAACAGACCAATTCTGTTTCCGAGACATTGCGCACATCGATATCGGCTTTGCATCTCGTCACGAAATCCGTCACCAAGACGCCGACATCGATGGAACCGGGTTGGGTCATACGCACAAGGTGACCGACGATCATCTCAAAAAGCGCACCCCGGAGGTTCCCCTCGAGGCCGCTAAGCTGATCGAAGAGTTCCTCGATTTTCTCGGGGTTACCAATCGCGATTTCCGCCGATTTCTGCAGGACGCGGAGCAACTCCGCGAGCGCGGCAGCAACCTGACGGCCGAAGAGGCTCTCCGGTGTGGCCGCCACAATCCCCTGCGCTCTCAAAACCATCAGAGCGTCTTCGGTAAAAGCATCGGCCAGTATCATTGGCTGGAACCGACCGAGGTTCCGTAGCGCTTTCAGATTGCCGATCTTCTTGACGAAGCCGGCGACGTGTTCGACTTGAAGTGTACCGCTGAAAACCACATCGCAGACGAAGAAACCTGGCTTGACCGTGCCCTTCGACCGCGTAATCAATGCATTGAGGTAACACGGCCCCACCAGGTCGAAGTTCATCGTCGAGAACTTGGGCAAGGTGTCGTCTTCCGCGATTTGAATTGCCCCCTTGGAAGACCACCCCAAGCGTATGGCCCAGTCTCGAACAGCCGCCCGCAGGACATGCTCAATCGTCAGGCGCGCTCTGAAATGCGCGCTGTTCCAGGACACGATTCGATCGCTGAGGGCCAGGCAAAGCCCAATGCCCGTGATATCCACTTCCTGCACGAGCTTCGCCTGTTTCAGGCCATCCAGAATCCTGCCGTGGGATAAGTGCCCTTTCTGTTTTTCGGGAGCAGAACTGACGATCGGCCAGTCTTTGGCGAGGCAGATACCATTGCGAGCAAACAGCCCGCTGAGGGCTGCGCCATAGGCGGATCCGGTTTCCTGGAGCCTGACAATCAATGCGCTGTAGAAACGCGCATCACCGAATTCACCCTCGAGATAAAGGAACCGGGCGCCACGCGGAAAGGGCAGCCCATATAGCTGTTTGACCTCATCAGAACGACGGTTGGTCCTTTGCCTTGCCGCGGAATCCGACAAGCCCATTTCGCGGTACATCCGGGACACGTCACTGCTCAGGAGCGGTCCGTTCTCCTGCAGAAGATCAACAACATCGGGAAGGGTTCTGGCCATGTGTAACGCTGCGCTATTTATAACAGACACTACAGGATCGGGCCTTCTTTTTCAATTTGAACGAGCGTGTTATTATTTAATTGATAATCAATGACTTAACGGCTGCACTTTTTCCGCTGGGCACGTGGATGTAACGGTTGCCTTTTCGGGGCGTGTCACAAGTGACCGAATTTGGGGCGGAGCCGAAGCTCCGCCCGAGCGGCTCAGCCAAGTGCCGCCATCTGCAGTTCGGCCGCCTTGCGGTCGACGGTCTGGCCAGGATTTTCGACTTGCCTCTGGAAAGGCTTCCAGGCTTCGCCGACAACCTCTTCGTATGCGGTGACGACGCCCTCGGCCGCGCAGCGGAGCGCATGCGCCTGGATGCCCATATCGGCCGCGAACTCTCGCTTGCGTTGGGCATTGCTGTCGAACCCGACAGGACCGTCGAGATCCTCGTCGCGGGTATCGTTGGCCGACTTCGCGGTCGCGTCCCGAGCTTCTGAGACCGCGCGGGAGTAGAACTGGCCGGCCCCATGAGCGGAGCCGACATAGGAGCCGACGATGCGCTGCAGGTGGATCTGCATGGCGCGGTCGCCGAGGCCTTCGTTCAGGGATTCGGCCGTCTCGACGATGATCTTGCGGTGGAGATCGCGGATGCCGTCGCTGTCGATGACGGGAAGGCCGAAGCTTTCGGAGATGAGCGAGGCCTGGGCGCTGTCGGGGCAGGCGAGCCGGACCATTTCGAGGGAAGCGCCCTTGCGGAGCTGGACGATCTTGCCGGATTGACGGGAGGGACGAGCGTTGCTGGTCATGTGAGGTCCTTTCCTTCACGATTTGACCGAAGGCTCGAGCCGACCCCTGCCGGCCCTCCCTTCGGGCGCGGGCAAAAGAAACCGGCGGAAAGACGGGGGCTTCAGGGTCCGCGCGGACCGGGACGAGCGAACCTGTCCTGCGGGCCAGCAGGGCTTATCAAGCCCTTGCGCAGTCCCGCGGGGCCGGTTTAGCGAGGATGGTGCGTGCGGCCGCAGCGCGGCGCGTCAGCGGCCTTGAAGGCTCCGGCCGCCGGTTTACGACCGCGACCAGAACCGAAGGGAGGGCCGGCAGGGGTGGCATTCCACCGGCGCCCAACGTGAAGGAGATGACCGTGGCCCGCCGCACACGCTCCTGCCGTCACAATGCGGCTTGCACATCCGCTTTGGAGCTCGGCCCGTTGCTGAAGGTCTTTGCCCTGACGGCGAAAATTGCCCGCTCCTGTCGTGAGAGCTTGCGGTTGAGAGCATCGATTTCTCCGCGCCGCTCGAAGCTGAGCTTATCGACATAGGCTCGGAATGTGGCCTCATCGCCCCGGGTCCATCGGGATCCCCCGCGCGTCCGCGACCTTGCCTTCGTCCTGTCTGTCGTGGTCATGCGTTCCGCCCTGGCCGAAATCTGCCGTTCGATCCGTTCAAGATGCGCCCTCGTGTGCCGGTGCGCTGCTTCCATCCGGGAGAGCAGGGTTATTCTACCAGGGACACTCACGCCGCCCTCCCTGCATCGGGTGCCGGCGAAGTGACATCCTGCAGTTCGGCTTCGGGATAGCCGTGCCGGGTGAGCCAGTCTTCGGCGGCGATGCGGTTTGCGGCGAGATGGACGAGCTCCCCGAGGTCACCCGGCCGGCTCATGACGAGGACCGAGCCGGGTTCAGGCAACTCGCGCACCATGAAGTCCCGTGGTGAGTTTAAGTCGAAGGTCTTGTGAACGCGCATGACGATCGTGCCGTTGGACCCGTAATCGCCCTCATGCAGAGTGGAAGATGCGGGGATCGTATGGGCGCCGCGCTCGACGGCGGAACGCTTGCAAATCAGCCACCCGGCCCCGTTGCGGTTTTTCCAGTCGGCAAATTTCCTGCGGTGACGATCGGGCGGTCGCGGCGTGCCGTCCGAATAGGCGATGATCGCGCCGATCGGCGCATGGTCGAAGATGAGCTTGGCGGACATGATGCCTCCTGTTCTGTTGCGTGGAAACGAAAGCGCCGCCGGACTGTGCCGGCGGCGTGAAATGCGTTCGGAAGGAAGAAGACCGCTATTCGGCGGCTTCGCGGAAACCTTCGGAGACGGCATCCGGGTCGATGTCGCCCTCATCCGCCTCGTCGACGGAGCCGTCGTCATCCCCGCCATCTTCGTTGTCGGAGAGCTCATTGTGGGCCTTCCAGTCGGCGAGTTTGTTGGCGTCGGGCGCGAACAGCGCGGACGAGTGAACGAAGCGTTCCTCCTGGAAATGCTCGACGAGCGCGGCGCGGGTGTCGCGGACCTTGTTGCGCGGCAGCACCGAGGTCTTCGCGCATGCCGCTTCGAGCGCCTGCCGGGACAGGCACAGGAGGAAGTCCTCCGTCCCCATATTGGGCAAAAAGCTGTCTGCCCCGACGACGGTGCCGGCGATCCGCGAGACGATGCCGCTGTTCGACATGTTGCGGCGGCACGACAGAACCTCGATCAGCACCGAGCGGACCGCGACGCGGAGCGTGTCCTGGTCGAAAGTGAGATTGCCGGTTTCGTCCACGAGAGTCGCGGCATGGGGTGCGATCTGGCTGCGGAACGAACCCGTATTGCCAGAGCCGGTGTCGACGCGGACGTTTTGACCGGCAAAGGCGATGACGAGCAGCGCCATCAGCGTGTCGTCCTCGATCGGGGCGCGGCCGAGGGCTTCATGGAGCGCATCGGTCCGGAAGTCGCCGATCATGTCCTGACCCTTCTGGGTGACATCGGGACGCTGGGCCGGCGCAACGGCACCGCCCTCCCCCGGCTTTCCTTTCGACGTTTTCGGCTCGGGCATCCGGTACACGACGGATTGCACCTTGCCCTCACGGTCGAGATACATCGCCGTATGGTCGGACTTCTTTGGCTTGCCGTAGACGCGTTCGGCCTTCTTCGGCAGTTCCGGCTGGCCCCAATTGTTGGACTCGGTGATCAGGCCGTTCTTGGGCAGGTTGTTGGTCATCCACTCCTGCTGGGCGCCAAGGAACGCCTCGACATCGGTGGTGTAGCGGCTGTCCTCATCAGCCGGAGCGAAGAGGTCCTCGACCCAGGCGATGCCGTAGGCCTGCGCCAGCTCGTCGTCGAAGCTGGCGTCGCGCGCATACATGCGGGTCTTCGAGAGGCCGTTGGCGACCGACCACCAGGTCGTGGTCTCGTTCTTCTTGGGCTTGTGGGCCTTCCAGACCTCCTTCTGCTCGGCAATCGAGGCGGCGGCAATGGTCCGGAGCTGCCGCTCGTCCGGCATGTCTCCCTTGGCCATCTGGTCGAGCATGGCCGGAAGCACATTGGCGAGGAGCCGGAGCTTCTTGATCTGGCGAACCGAAAGCGACAGCGCCGCCGCGATCCCCTCTTCCGTCCAGCCGAGCGCGACCAGCCGTTCGATCGCGCGCCACTGGTCGACCGGGTTGAGCGGTTCGCGGGCGATGTTCTCGACCATGGAGCGCATGGCGCCGCCATCCTCGGCGGAATCGGTCACGATGACCTCGATCTCCTCGAGCTCCGCAGCGATCGCGCCCCTGGTGCGGCGATGGCCGGCCTGGATGACAAAGCCGTTGCCGCCATCGGCTTCGGGGGAGACGACAGGCGGCTGGATGATGCCGACGGCCTTGATGGTCGCGGCCAGTAGTGCATCGCCCTGCGGCGTGGATTTGGACTTGCGGGCGTCGTCGGGATTGTCCTTGAGCGCGCGCGGGTCGATCTTGATGATATGCATGGGAAGCTCCTGTTCGGGGATTGAGGATCCGGCACCGCGCCGGCTTCCTTTCTCGTCTTCTTCTCGAAGACATCCCCGGGACCGCGGAGCGGGCGGGCCGGTGCAACTGCGGCCGAGCGTCCCTGCCCGGCCGGACAAGCGGGGCTCACAAGCCCTGCGAAGGACGACGGGCCGGGATGGCACAGGCGGCGGTTGAGCGACAGCACCACCGGACCCGTCCGATCGGCGACCGGTCCCCCTCCCGCTCTTTCCTTCCTCAGGCCACCTCCATGGCCTTCTTTCCCTCCTTCAGGACCTCGTCCGCCAGATCTGCCTCGATGACATCGAGCTGCCGGCGTTTGTCGGCAAGCTCCTCCTCGAAACCGAATTCCCCGCCCTGGCGCGATTGGTAGGAGGCGAGCCGGCGCTTTGCGTCGTCGAGCCGGAGCCGATATTGCGACCTCTCGTCCTCGAACCCGGCCAGCACATGCTCGACGCGCGAGACGGCGCCGAGCGGGGTGACGGTCAGGGCGAGATCGATGTCGGTCTCCGCGCCGGTTCTTGCGAGCACGACATCATATTGGAATTCGTCGTTGCCGAAGCGCTGGCCGGAGAAGATCAGATCGAAGCCGCCAATCTTGGCAATGGTTGTCTCGTCCTCCTGCCGGAGATGCACGAGGGTCATGATTTCCTTCATCAGGGCGCGGCCCGCGGGCTTGCGCTCGGAGAAGGTTTTTCCGGCAATTGTCATGGCGAAAGCATCGCCGGCGGTTGGAAACCGGCGCTTGATGTCTTCGCCGATCTCCGCGATCCGGCGCGTGTCGTGCTCGATATCGCGTTCGGCGTTGCGGATCTGCCGGCGGACGGCAAAGAGATCGTCGCGATGCGCCGCGCGCAAGCGTTCGAGCCGGGCGATATCGGCCTCGAGGCCGGCCTTCTGCATCAAGCGCTGATCGCCGGATGCTATGGCCTTGGCCATGGCGAACTGGTTGGCTTGGCCCTCGCCCAGGTCTTCAAGCCGGCGCACGGATGTGTCGCCGGACAGCGCCGCGGCGATGAAACGGGCCTTGCGCTCGTTGTTCTGCCACATCTGCGCGTCCATCGAGCCTTCGGTGGCGTAGGCGAAGATATCGATCTCGTCATGCTGATTGCCCTGCCGTTCGATCCGGCCCTCGCGCTGCTCGATCTGGGAAGGCAGCCAGGGGACATCGAGGTGATGCAGCGCCTTGAGGCGAAGCTGGGCGTTGACGCCTGTGCCCATAGTCTCGGACGAGCCGATCAGGAAGCGGACCTTGCCGGCGTTGACGTCGGCGAAGAGCCGGTGCTTGGCCTCGGTCTTCTTGTAGTCCTGCATGAACGCAATTTCCGAGGCCGGAACGCCGAGCCGGACGAGCTCGTCGCGGATCCAGCGATAAGCGGAAAAGCCACGCGATTTTTCGACACTGATCGTGCCAAGATCGGAGAAGATCATTTGCGCCGCGCCTGGCAGATCGAAGGGCTTGCCTTCGCGGGTCAAGTAGGTGTTGGAGCCGGTGCCGCGCCAGATACGCAAAGCATTGGCGATCAGCTTGTTGAGCTTGTTGACCGGCTCGTTGTCATTGTCAGGGTCGACCAGCCGCAGATCGATCGCCGCATGGCGGCCATCGGTGATGACGGAAAGCAGAATGTCGTCGCCGGGCTGCGCTGGCCCCTCGCGCATTTCGATGGCCTTGATGCGCGCCTCGAGCACCTGCTGATAGAGCTTGAAGTCGTCGGTCGGCTTGGCGGTGACGATCTGCCGTTTGCCGGTCGAGACGGCCGGGATTTTCACATACTGCTTGAGATCCTCCGGCAACACGACATCGGCGAAGGAGCGGAACATGGCGATCAGTTCCGGCACATTGACGAAGGTGGCGAAGCGCGAGACGGGCTTGTATTTGCCGGAAGGCTGAAGTTCGAGCTCGGTAGCCACATCGCCGAAGGTCGAGGCCCAGGCGTCGAACTCGTGCAGGCCCCGCTCTTTCAGAGCCTCGAATCCGAGGAAACGTTGGACCGAGAACATCTCGCCAAGCGTATTGGTGATCGGTGTTCCCGACGCCAGCACGAGTGCGCGGCCGGGGTTCTTCGTCTCGATGAACCGCGACTTCACATAGAGGTCCCAGGCGCGCTGCGAGCCGTTCGGATCGACACCTTTCAGCGTCGACATGTTGGTGGCGAAGGAGAGTTTCCGGAACTCCTGCGCCTCGTCGACGATGATCTGGTCGACGCCGATCTCGGAGATGGTCAGGAGATCGTCCTTGACCGAGCCGAGCGCCTCCAGCCGATCGCGCAATCCTTCTTTCAGCCGCTCGAGCCGCTTGCGCGACACCCGGTCGTCGCTTTCGACCCGAGTGAGCAGCTCCTCATAGAGCGCGAGTTCGTCCTCGATCATCTGCTTTTCGAACTCGGCCGGGACCGCGATGAACTTGAAGGCCGAATGGGTGATGATGATCGCGTCCCAGTTGGCCGTGGCGGCGCGGGACAGGAAGCGATGGCGCTTGTCTTTGGTGAAATTCGTCTCGTCAGCGACCAGGATCCGCGCCGTCGGATAAAGCGCCAGGAACTCGCGGGCGGCCTGCGCCAGGCAATGGCCGGGCACGACCAGCATGGCTTTCGAGATCAGGCCGAGGCGGCGTTGTTCCATGATCGCGGCCGCCATCGTCATGGTCTTGCCGGCGCCGACGGCGTGGGCGAGATAGGTGGCGCCGGACGAGATGATCCGCCAGATGCCCCGTTTCTGATGGCCATAAAGAACAAAGGCGCCTGAGGCGCCCGGAAGTTTCAGATGGTCCCCGTCGAAGGATCGGGGCGCGATATTATTGAAGGTGTCATTGTAGACGCGCGCCAGCCGGTCGGTCCGATCCGGATCAGACCAGACCCATGTCTGGAAGGCGGTCTTGATCTTGGTGAGCTTCTCCTTGGCCGCCTCGGTATCGACGACATTGAGGACCCGGCGCTCGCTGTCCCCGTCTTTCACCGTATCGAAGATCTGCGGGATGCGGCTGTTAAGCGCATCGGCGAGCAGCTCGCCGGCGTGCCGACGCTTCGTGCCCCATTCGGACGTGCCCTCTGCGCGGTAGGCCAGCATACGGGCATCGACCGTCCAGGAGGCGAGCTCCGGCATGTGCCGGATCGTGATGTCGGTTCCCATCGTCTCCTTGATGAAGTCGACGACATCGGAGGCGGGGATCCAGGGGGCGCCAAGCCGCGCGGTGATCTCCGAGGGGCTGAGATCGGCTGGCTGCACGCCCTCGAGAGCTTCGACATTGCGGCAATAAGCCGGGTCGAGCTCGGCGGCAGCCTCGGCGATCGCCAGCTTGTCGCGCACGGGACCGGAAAGATATGCGTCGGAGGTCTGCCACTTGCCATCCGCCGGATCGCGATAGATCGCGCTGCCCAGCTCCTCGATGACGGTGTCGCGGTCATCATGCAGCAGTTCTGCGATATGATCGATATCGACATGGCCCCGTTCGTTGAGGACGACGGCGAGCGCGTCGCCAGCATTGGTGATGACGGGAGTTGACGGCGGCGCAATCACCCGCTCCGAAAAGATCGGGCCGGGCTTCGCGGTGTCCGTATCGAGATCGTAAATCTCGATCGATGCGACCAGCCAGCAGTCCGGATCGTCGAGGAACGGCTGCAGGTTCGGGCGGCGATGCGTTTCCCGGGTCTCCCCCGTCGCCTCGTTCTCCGTAATCGACACCTTCGTATGATTGATCGGCCCGAAATCGCGGACGAAGCTCGACCAGGCGATGCGCAGCTTCACTTGAAGATCGCGCCAGGGCTGATCGGTCTCCTGGGCCTTGAGGACCGCGCGCACCGCGTCGCGAACCGGGATCAGCTTCCGGACGATGTTGATCTGCTTTTCCGAAAACCCCTCTCCGGGTCGGCCCTTGCGGACGGGAACCGGTGCGAGCTGGCCGTCGAGCACCTGCATCAGGCCCCTCGAGGCATCGAAGACAAAGCTGCCCTCGCGGACATGCGCATCCTCGGGTCTGGCGACGTCAGTCAGGCTCGTCCCGAGTTCGAGATCGACATCGATCAGGTCGGGCTCCCCGTCATAGAGGGCGTCCGGAAGGGAGAGGATGGCGGCATCCAGATAGGCTTCGAGATCGCCGTCATCGCAAAGGCAGGTGTAGGCTTCGCCGAAGGGACCGGATGTGGTCGCATGGCAGCCGAGCACATGATCGGGGTGGTCGGCGAACCAGCGGTTAACGCGGATGGCGTCGCTGTCCTCGCTGGCGGGAACGACCTCGGCAAGATCGAGCCAGTTCGCGTCGCCCTGGGGCTCGCCGGGCTTGCGCTTGCGGAAGAACAGGATGTCGACAACGACATCGGTGCCGGCATTGGCGCGAAAACTGCCTTCGGGCAGACGGATGGCGGCGATCAGATCGGCGGATTTGGCGATGTACTCGCGGGCCGAGGCATCTACCTTGTCCATCGTGCCCGACGATGTGACGAAGGCGGCGAGCGCGCCGGGTTTCAGGAGGTCGATCGACCGCGCGATGAAATAGTCATGTAGCCGCAGACCCATCGACCGGTAGGCGCGATCCGAGCGGACAGTTCTATCCGAAAAGGGTGGATTGCCGATCGCCAGATCGAAATGCGCCGGCAGGTCGGTGCGCGCGAAATCGCCCTCGACGATACGGGCGACCGGCTGCAGGAGCCGGGCGATCCGCGCCGTGACCGGATCGAGCTCGACACCGGCGACAAAAGACGCATCGTGGAATGCCTCAGGCATCATCGCGGGAAACAGGCCCGTGCCGATGCCAGGTTCGAGTACGCGGCCGCCGCGCCAACCGAGGCGCTCGAGCCCTTTCCAGATCGCCCGGATGATGAACTCGGGCGTGAAATGGGCATATTGCGTGCAGCGGGAAAGCGAAGCGTAGTCGGCCTCGTTCACGGACGCCTGCAGCTCTTCGCCCAGCTCTGCCCACCCCTTGCGGAATCCCTCCTCGCCGGGCCGGGTGAAGATTGCGTTGGCGAGATCGGACGCACCGAAACCGGTGAACCGGATGAGGCGCGCCTGCTCTTCGGACGTCGCGGGCCGGTCCTCCCCCGCGATCGCCGCGGCAAGAGCAATCGCTTCGAGATTGACACGGGCGCGGGCCTTCCAGCCCTTTGCCAAGGCGCGGCTTCCGGAAAGATGGAAATTGCTGCCGCGATCGGGCGCTTCGGCCGGCTGTCGTTTCGCGGGCTGCTGGCTTCTGGACCGCTTGGCCGGTGCAACTGGCGGCAGCGTGTCTTCCTCGGGTTTGAGTGCCGGACTTTCGGCAAAGGCGGTGACGCCAAGGCCGAGCCCGGAGGAGAAGGCCGAGCTACCGAACATATCGAGAGTGAAAGGATCGTGGTCGGACATAGTGATGTCTCCTGTGATGCGGGCGCACGAAGCCGCGCCGCCGGGCGAGCCGGCAGCGACGGATAGGTGCGGAATTGAGAGAGGGGTTAGCGGGTGATCAGCGAGAACGAGATGTCGTTCTCGCTGAGCTGGATGCCGAGGTGTGTGATCCCGAAGCTCCGGTTGAAGCTTGGAACCAGCAGATCGGCATCGATGAACGCGATGCCGTCATCGCCGCCGAAGTGCCGGCGCTTGTAGTCCCACCAGTCGGTATCGCCCTTCGGGTGGCATTCGGTCGAATAGACGACGAGCGGCTTCTGACCCTCGGCGAGCTTTCCGTTGGAGATGATGTAGACGCCCTCGTCGCCAACGAGCCAGAAGCCTGGTTTCTCGCCCTCTCCCGGGCGGGTGCCATAGTAGGGATTGCGGAAACCGCCATTGGCGGCGGCATCCTCTTCGCCGCGCGCGATTACCTTGCGCACAGCCATGATCGGAAATGTGAACATGGCGAACCTCACGCGGCTTCGGGCAGCGGCAGGTGGCGCAGATGCACCGGCAGCTTCTCGGAGATCTGCTGATCGCTCAGGCTCTCGAGCAGTTCGAACCGCGTGCCGGGATTGCCGTAGACGATGACTGTGCGTTTGCCGCGATGCTCGGGCCGGAAGTCCGCGCCGGCATAGCCGCGATACTTGTCGTGGGTGGCGCTCCAGATGTGCTCGATCCGCTCGTCGCGGGTCATCGCCTTGACCGGCCGGCGCTCGCGCTCGACGATGGCGTCGCGCATCTCATAGGGCGAGCGGCGATCGGACAGATCGCAATAGGCGTGGAAGTACCGGGTCACCCCGTTGATGCTGAGCGTATAGAAGACGCTCGTGATGCTGTCGGTCAGGAATTCGCGCATGGCGAACATCTCTCCGCGCATCCAGAGCGGCGGCAGGATTTCGAGCATGTAGTCATGCTCGGCGCGGGCAATCTCGAACCACTCGCCAGCGTAAAGAGCGCTGTCGTCGGTCTGCCAGCGATCGGGCCGCTGCGCATGGCGGTCGAACAATCTGAACATCTGATGGCGGTCGGCGATTCCGAAATGGATCTTGCGGATCGGAGAGGTCATGGCGGGCTCCTTTGGGGCCTGTCCCGGGCAGGAGCGCGGCGCACCCTGTCGGCATCACCATCTTCTTCAGCCCTTCCGGACCCCTTTCCGCAGCCGCCTCTCCGTTCGGCCGGGTCAAGGGCCGGCGTCAGCCGGGCGGAGCTTCACCCTTGAGGCGGACGGCGGGCATGCGGCAGCCGTCCCTCTCCCCCCTCCCTTCCATCCTTCCTTCTTCTCGTTGCCTTCAGATCCTCGTTCCAGTCCTCCAGCTCCGGCCGCAGCCGCACGAACCCGCAACCGGCATCGGTGGCGAGCGCCTCGAGCCTCGCGGCAAAGGTCTCCCCTTGCGCATTGTTGTCGGTGGCTGCGACCAGCAGGGCGTCTGCCCGAACGGCGAGATAGAGCAAGGCCTCGGAGCTCGCAGGTGACCAGCCGCCTCCGGTGCTGAGATAGAGCGTGTCAGGACGCTGTTCCTCGAGTGCGGCAAGGCTCATGGCGTCGATCGCCGCCTCGGCGACGCAAAGCCGCGGTCCGTCGACAGGCCCGAGCCGGAAAAGCACTTTCGCGCCACCGGTCGCAAAACCACGCCAATCCGGCCCGCGTTCTTCCCATCCGGTTACGGTTCCCGATGGGTCCCGGTGGGCAGCCCACATGCTCCCTTGCGGACCTTCACGAAGAAGATCCCGGGCAACGGCCGCGCGCAGAACGGTGTCCGGAAGCGCTCGCTCGTTCTGCAGGTAGCGCCAGGTCGCCGAGCCGGGCCATGGCTTGCGCCGCGCCGACCATCGCTCGAGAACCGACAGGTCAGGTGCGCGCTCACGCGATTGCCGCTGCCATTGCGGCTCCGATGGCACGAAGCCGACCAAATCGGCGACGACATAGAGCGCCGCCGCAAAGGGGAGACCGTCGAGATGTTCGACGAGACGAAAGACGTCGCCCTTGGCGTCGGACAGGGGATCGAACCATCCCTGGCCGTCATGGATGACGATGATGATGTCGTCGCCCCGGCGGTATTTGACTGCGCGGCGCGTGCTTTCATTAGGGTCGACGGCAAAGCCGGCGGTTTCGAGCACCGCGCCGCAGGCGACCTTTCCCCTCAGCTCTTCCAGGTCTGCTTTTTCCATTTACTCTCCGCGTTTTGCGCGGTCCTCTCTCCGGTTTCCGCTCCCTATTCTGTAGGGGCGGCAACCCGGCGGCCGCGAAGAGCAAGGCAGGACAAGGGCGCGTCTGGCAAGCCGGCATTTGTGCCGGGTCGCATGTTTCGCTGCCAGAAGCGGCGCCAGTTTCCCTTGCCGGCCGTTGCGCGCAAGCGGCACCAGGACTTTTCGGTTTTCTCCAATCCTCTCAACCGCACTGCGCGTCAGAGATGGCCGCCCGTATGGGGAAGACCGCTTGCGGGCTTCAGCTCTGCCAACAGCCCGGCCCGAAGGGCGACGCCAAACATCAATCCAGCGTGGCCGACAAAGCTTGGTTACGATAACTGAGAATTATCAGGGCCTCAAAAGCGCGTAGCAATCGCCAGCGCTCTGTCGGGTCAGACCTGTTAATAGCCCGTGTGTTCTGGCTACTGACCAAAGATTGTATTTAATCTTTGGTCAGTAGCTGCCTATCGTGCCGTCAACAAACGGCAGGCCAGTTCCCGGTCGCCCCAACGTGTCGAAAAGGTATCGGAGACTTCGAACCAGCTTCCGTCGTTGCCGGCACCGTGGTTAGCGCCCATGCATGAACATTGGCACTCATGACCGAGCGCTTCCTGGCATGCTCTCGCGCAGATCTCCTGCTCGCGGTAGGGTTGAATGATGTTGATCTTGCCATATCTGACCAGCGCTCGATCGACGAGGTCATTGAACCAGGATTTCGGCAACTCCCAGTAAGCTTCTGTGCCGCCGATCCATTCGGGAGCAGTTCGCCGCCCGTTCTGAAGCCAGTGCCGATTGTCGTCGGCGAATGGTAGTCGCACGCGAATGCGCTCGCCTCGCCCCGTACGGCGCAGCACAACAGGTATTTGCTTCTGCTTCCAGACGTAGGAGAGGGTGAGCTGATCCATCATCTGCCTCAGCTTGTCTCAGAACGCAGGACACGGGACTAATTCTAGTGCTCCGGATTGCCAACGCCCGATGGTTCCGTCTGTCCTGCTCCCAATGGACGTATCACCAGAATATCAACGCAGCTCTCACCTTTGTATTCTGGCGCTTTACGTCCTTGTTCTCGCATCAGGTTGCGACCTTGTTCAATTGATGTTCGATGGCTGCTGCGGATGCAAGCACGTCCTCAAATTCAGGCGCCGTTCCGAAGATCATTGCGGTCGTGTTGGCGTAGTCTTCCTTGAGCGCCGCCACCATGCCGTCGACAGGCTCAATGGCGAATGTACCCGGCATGGCCGAGGCGAGGTCCATGTCAGGTCGGTTGAAGAACATCCGCGCATGTCGGACGCAATCTGCACCGAGATCAAAATCTCCGAGGGTAGCCAGGCCCACATCTGAGTTTAGGAGGCAATGAAGATCGTAATAGTGCCGCGACACGCGTTGACCTTCTTGGCGAAGGACGCCACGCCGCTCATACCAGCGGCGCAAGCCATGCGCGATGACAACCTTGTCACAGAAGGTCCGTGTTGCCTCGACAGTGGTTACGTCAGCTACTGCCAAATCCAATGATGACGCCTCGTCGGCGATGTAGGGGCGGATCGTGACGGGCCGATTAGGATCAAGCGCTGACTTTGCGCCGGATTCGATTCGAACGGCTGGGCGCACATATGCGCCGTCGCGCGGCTCAACCTCTGGATACCAGACGAGAAGTGTCTGTCCGTCGGGATCGGCCTCGTCGATCTCGATGCGCCCTACACCACCGGTTAGGTCGGCCAGTTGCTCGGCAAGAAGTTCTCGAAGCGGGCCGGTGATATACGCGCGGCACGCGTCCCGGATCGCATCCAGTCTGGCACGGCGTTTCTTGTTCGAGAGGGCTTCGAGTTCTTCGACCGACGCCGGTTCGTGGAGATCATCGCGGAAAACGGTGATGTCGATATCCTCGGAGAACCGTTGAATGAGACCGTAAGCTTTCGACAGCGATGTGCCGCCTTTGAAGAGGAGGCGCGGCACTCCGGTAGGTCGCTCATGATAGAGCGCGTTCAGGGTCCAGCACACCCAGAAGTCCTTCTCGATATTACCCACTGGCGCTCCGAGACGGTTAGCGGTTGCCAGGAATAGATCGAGCCGGTCCCGCGCGGGGGTCTCGACGACCTGCTTGTAGGCGGTCGTGCTCATTGCTCGGCCTCGTTGGTATCGACGGGAGTGACAAGGTCGCGCAGGAATTCCTGCATCCAGATCGGCAGGGCTGAAAGGCCGGCGCGAAGGTCGTCACGGATCGCTTTTCCGTGTTTCGGATCAGCGAACAAACGGCGCAGCACATCCCCTACCCGGTCTCGCTCGTCGTCATGGGACAGCATGTCCTGCATCCAGTACAGGGCCTGGACGACGCGCATGGCCGGTCGGTCGGCCCAGTAGAGCCGGCTCGGGGCGGCGAACTTGAAATGAATTTCCTGCTTGCCGAGTTTGATCGGCTTCAGCCGTGCATCAACCAGCACTTCGATGCGCGCCGGGACGGCCGTGGTAAGACCGAGATCGTTTGCGGCGGTCATGCCGTCGACAACGGCCCGCGCCTGGTCGCGACGGGTGACAGCACGGATCACGGCCCGATAGTCCGGAACGGTGGGCCGTCCCGTCAGGGAGTTTTTGCGCGGACGATCATAGAGACCGCGATCAATACGGCGAAGCTCGCCGGCGGCGGCGAGCCGCTGCAGGGTTTTGTCTATGGCGGCACGCCCGCCGAGATCGGCGAAATCGGCAGGCGTCCAGACCTCGTCGGGCTGAGACGCAACCCGAGCAAGCAGTTTGGAACGCAGATCTGTCTCTTGATTTGGATCCGTCATGTCCGAAAAATGTCACATTTTTCGGACGCCAACAAGAGAGTCCGAAAAATGTGACATTTTTCGGACTCTCTTCGACCGCACAGTACGACCAATTCGCCTTGAATTGCATATTCGCGTTGTCATTTCATTACTCATGCAAACGAGAATGCAGCTAAGCGGGCGGCAGCCTCAGTACGCGACGTGACGAAAGATTGTCGTTGGCTGCGGAAGGAACAAATGGCTGAATGGGGGCCGACAGCGGACTGGCGGGTTTCTAAATTGCCAGACGGCAGAGCGGACATTCAACCGCACCGTTGCGGCGACATTTTCGGCCCAAAGCTGCCGATTGGTGGACAACAAATGTATGTCCGCTTTGCGCCCCCATCTCGGTCATTGGCACGGTCTTGACCCTCCTCCAAAAGCGGACATTGTCGGCGCTCGCGCCGTAAGCGAGTTGTCCAGTCTGCTCGTCGAGTTCTTTGAGTTCGCGGCTGGGAGGGCGAGTGTGGCTTCACGCTGTGTTATTCGATGCCCTGATCCCCTTTCTGTGTTCGAGAGCCACCCCTCTACGATGTGAAACTCTGAGCTTTTCAGTGGGGCCATTGTTGGGAGCCGATGAGGGGTTAGTCAGTCCGCCGGTTCACAGAGGTCACCACCGCTATTTGCACAGCAGTCATCAGTGCACCGTGGAATGTCAGAGAATCAGAACCATCAATTGACAATGTCAGATTTCCTCCCTATCTTGCGAGACACGGAGGTTGCCATGACTGATGGTCCGTTCAAGAATCTGAAGCTTGGGAGCTGCTGGAAGCGGCTTGCCGAGGCGGTGCAGAACGATGCGGCATCTCTAGCAGACTGTGGTGCATTCGCTTCGGACGCGCTGGCTCGCCACCTCGTCACCACGGAACACGCCCAGGCGCTTCAAGAAGTCGATGCGCATATTGCCCGCGGTCAGCTGGAACTCGATCCGCTTGGTTCGATCGAAGCTATTTTCGATCACTGCGAGAAGACGCCCTTCCTCGACGCGCTCCAGAAAGAGTTGCTGTTCCGCGCCGCCAACGACACGCCCCTCGGCGACGCGATCGCGCCAGCACTCGACGCCGCCATCGACACTCAGATCAGTGAAGCCCGAAACCGCTTTCAGGAAGAGTGTATCCGGGCGCAGGAAGCAGGCGAGCTGGGCCGAAGCCCGGCGGATCGGGTACGCGAAAAGATTGATTCCGCCTTCGACGCAGTGGCGAGCGCAAAAGTCCGTGACGCTCTGTTGGCGGGCAAGAAGGATGCTTTCGAGAAGGACTTGGGCAGAAGCGACGGCGTCGACGAAGGGATGGTCCGCTTGTGAACACTCACTTGACCAGTCCCGAGCGTTACGGTCTGACGCTGCGCGTTATCGAGGCAGGCCGTACGCACCGTCCGGTTCGTCCCAATTCCGAGACCATCGCCGAAATCGGCAAAGAAATCGCCTTCGTTCCCGATGCCCTGGACACCTACGACTACGAGGGATGGAAGCCGATCCACCATGACCTTCTGGTGGTCAGTGCTGCTGTTGAATATGCCGACCGCCGCACCGCAAGGCGGATCAGTCGGTGGGCCCGCGATTTCAACATCACCGTACCCGTCGTCGAGGTTGCGACGTGGCAAGAGCCGAAGGTGCAAGCAAGCCTTCGGGCAGCGCTGCGGCACCTCACGGGCGACGATTGGCAATTCAGCTTTGTTCCATGGCAGGGCCAGAGCGTCTTGGGGGCACGGCAGCGGTCGCTTCCGTTTGGCACGGAGCGGAGCTTCGTCATCGCCTATAGCGATGGGCTAGATTCGCGTTGCGTCTCGAAGGTATCGGGAAACGGAAGCGACGCCGTTTGTGTACGCGTGACCAAACATCGCCATACCTTGAAGGCGGGCGATGAACCTTTCGACCAGATCCCGTTTCGGGTCGACGTCCCCTCGGCGCGAGAAAGCAGCGTACGTTCGCGCGGCTTCAAGTTCGCCGCTGTGACGGCTATCGCCGCGCACCTGACGGGGTTGACCAGGATCGTGGTCCCCGAAAGCGGTCAAGGCGCGCTTGGCCCGGTCCTCTTGCCCCTCCACAACGTGTATGCCGACTACCGGAACCACCCGACGTACTTCCGGAAGATGGAGCGGTTCATCAAGACGGTACTTGGGCACGACATCCGCTATGACCAACCGCGCCTGTGGAACACGAAGGGCGAGACCATTTCGGCCTTTCGGCTTGCCACGAACAAAGCGGTCGACGAGCTGTTCGAGACCCGCTCATGCTGGCAGCAGCGTTGGAACGCAAAAATGGACGGCAAGCTGCGGCAGTGCGGCCTGTGCGCTGCATGTCTCCTTCGCCGGATGAGCATGCATGCCGCTGGAATAGAAGAGCCGGATCACACCTACATCATCGCTGATCTCACTGTTCCGGCCTTTCGGGATGCCCTTCCAGGCAGGGAGAAAGTCCGCTTGAGCCGAACGATGGCGGAATACGGAAGCGTTGGCGCTCGGCACTTCCAGCAGCTTGCCGTCATGGCAGACCTGCCCGATGCGGCATTGAACGTTCATGCCTTCGAAATTGCACGCGCGACGGGGGAAGCGCAGGAAGACGTCTTGAAGAACTTCAGGAACATGTTGCTGACCCATGCAAAGGAATGGCGCGCCTTCATGGCCGCCCAAGGAAAACAAAGCTTCTTGAGAAGCTGGACGCAGGGAGGGCGCCATGGCCGATCTGAATGAACTGAGCGCGCAGGAAATCGGTCGCCGCCTGCGCTTGGCGAGGGAGAACGCGGGCATCCGTCAAGAAGAGGCGGCCGAGGTCATCGGCATGTCGCGGCCGACTCTTGTGTCCATCGAAAAGGGCACGCGGCGCGTCCGTATTCAGGAGTTGCAGCTTCTTGCGCGGCACTATGGAGTTTCCGTCAACAGCCTTCTGCGTCGGGAAGCGGTTCATACCGATCTGATGCCCCGTTTCCGTAAGATGCGTGAGACGGAGGACGACCATACGCTCGAAGCCGTGGAGTTTCTCAATGTCCTGGTGAAGGCGGAGGTGGAACTTGAAAACGTCCTCGGGATCGAACGGCGGCGACACTACCCGCCGGAGAAAGGGATCAACGAGGGCGACGTTGTCGAACTTGCCGAAAAGCATGCGCAAGAGCTTCGCGACTGGCTCGGGCTCGGCGCGGGTCCGATCGGCGACATCTTCTCAGTCATCGAGCTCGATCTCGGCATCCGCCTATATCAGCGACGGCTATCTTCAAAGTCTAAGGTCGCTGGCCTGTTTGCCTATGATGACGCCATCGGAGCCTGCATCCTTCTGAACGCTAATCACCCGCTGGAGCGGCGTGTTCAATCCGCTGCTCACGAAATCGGACACTTCGTGGGGACGCGCCGCGTCCCCGAGGTCTTAGGGGACGACGAGCAGTTCCTGTCCCGCGATGAGCGCTACGCCAACGCCTTCGCCCGTGCATTCCTGACGCCGCGCAAGAGCTTCTCGGAGAGTTTCAAGCAACTGACGGCCGGCGCCGACATGCTCACCCGTCGTCATGTCATCTTGCTAGCGCACCAGTACAACATCTCCCGCGAGGCGTGCGTGCGCCGCCTCGAAGAGTTGGAGCTTCTGAAAAAGGGGACGTGGGAATGGCTCAAGACGAAGGGGGGGATCAAAGACTACCACGCACGCGAGGTGCTTGGAGACGCCGCAGAGCGGCTGGATGTGGCCAAGACCGACGCCAATCGGCCCGTATCCCACAGGATGAGCCTCATGGCGCACGGGGCCTGGAAGCGTGGCATCATGTCGGAAGGGCAGTTGGCCGAACTGCTGAAGATGCGCCGCGTGGAGGTGCGCGAGCTGATTGACCAGATTGAGCTCGAGGAAAACGTGACGGATGACCTTCTCAAGCTCCCTAGCTGACGATCTTAGACCGCTGGTTCTCGACACGAGCGTCCTGATCAACCTGCACGCCTGTACCTACGGCGAGCGGGTGTTGACGGCCATCGCGAATGACATTGTCGTGCCCGACATCGTGGCCGGGGAGTTGGAGCACGAGACGAGCCGGAAGAACGGAGACCACAGTTTTCTTCGCGGCCTCATTGCGCGCGGCAAGGTAATGGAAGCCGGCATGACCGGCGCGGACTACGAGCTGTTCGCCACTCTGTCCGGCGGGTCTCCTTCTCTGGATGACGGGGAAGCCGCGACGATTGCGATCGCGGCACGTCGGGGGTTCCGAGCCGTCGTCGATGAACGAAAGGGCCGCACTCGGGCAGTGGGGCTGATGGATGGCCAGGAACCCGGCTGGTCCCTCGACCTCCTCCGACATCCCAGCGTCGTGCAAAGCCTTGGCGAGCATCTGGCCGCTGACGCCGTCTATCTGGCGCTGCGCGATGGGCGAATGCGCATTCCAGCGGAATGCGGCGACGCAGTCGTTGGATTGATCGGCCGAGAGCGTGCGCTTGAGTGCTCCTGCCTACCGAACTTCAAGAATCTGTCGCGGGATGCGGCGCTTTCGGCGCCGCCACAAGCACATGCGATTATCCGGCAGGAACGAATCGACACGGAATAAATCCACTCCACGGCAGACCCGTGTCTGCCAACCGGAGTCGAAAATAATCGAGGGGTTGAACATTGGCACGGATACGCGCGGTCGAGATAAAGCACTTCAGAGGCATCAAGGAACTCGTTTGGCATCCCTCGCCCGGCATCAATTGTTTGATTGGGCCGGGGGACAGCGGAAAGTCGACCATCCTCGACGCCGTCGATTTCTGTCTGGGCCCGCGCCGAAACGTCCAGTTCACCGACGCGGACTTTCATCGGCTGGATGTCGAGACGCCGATCACCATCACGGTGACCCTGGGCGAGCTTGATGATGGTCTGAAGAACCTCGACGCGTACGGGATGTTCGTCCGTAGCTTCGACCCCGCGACCGGGAAGATCGAGGATGAACCGGAAAAGGATGCGGAAACCGTCCTGAGCCTGCGGCTAACGGTCGCCAGTGATCTGGAACCGAGCTGGACGCTGGTGTCGGAGAGGGCGGAAGCCCAAGGGCTTGACCGAAATCTCAGTTGGGGCGATCGGGTGCGGCTGGCGCCGACCCGGATCGGAGCTCTGGCGGACTACCATCTGGGTTGGCGGCGCGATTCGGTTCTGAACCGTGTCTCTGAGGAGCGTGCGGACGCCTCGGCCGCCCTGGCCAAGGCCGCGCGGGATGCACGGGCCGCCTTTGGCGAAGAGGCCCAAGGCCAGCTGGGCGAGACGCTCGGCATCGTGGCGACGACTGCTAAGGAGCTGGGCATACCGGTCGGCGAGAACATCAAGGCGATGCTGGACGCGCACTCCGTGTCGTTCAGCGGCGGGATGATCTCTCTGCACGACGAAGGCGGCATTCCACTTCGGGGATTGGGAATCGGCTCGACCCGCCTGTTGATCGCCGGCCTTCAGCGAAAGGCTGCTGCGCAGTCGACGGTCATCCTGATCGACGAGTTGGAACACGGGCTTGAACCGCACCGCATACTCCGGCTTCTCGCGTCGCTCGGCGCAAAGGAAAAGTCGCCGCCGCTCCAGGTCTTCATGACGACGCATTCGCCGGTTGCTTTGCGCGAGCTTTCGGGCAGCCAGTTGTTCGTGGCACGCCGGTCGCCCGGTGGCCACGAGGTGTTGAACGTGGGCATCTCTGACGGCGTGCAGAGCACGATCCGCCTCTATCCCGATGCCTTCCTCGCCCCGTCAGTGATCGTTTGTGAAGGAGCAAGCGAGGTCGGTCTCGTCCGGGGTCTCGACCAGTACAGGACGGCAATTGGGAGGGACGCCATCACGGCGTTGGGGACGGCTTTGGTCGATTGCGGTGGCGGAGATTCTGACCGACCTTTCGCAAGAGCGGACGCTTTTCACGCGCTGGGGTACCGGGCTGCGGTCATCCGTGACGACGATAAGAAGCCGACGGCCGCCATCGAAGACGGTTTCATCGCGAAAGGCGGCAAGGTGATTGCCTGGCGTGACGGTCGGGCTTTGGAGGACGAGCTCTTTCAGACCCTGTCCGATGACGGGGTCAAGAAGCTGCTGGCCCGCGCAATCGAGCTCCATGGCAACGACTTGGTGAATGAGCACATCAAGTCGGCGACCAAAAACGCAAAGGATCTCGCAGCGATCTTGGCAGAGGCGGAAGCGGGTGGGATTTCCCCGGATAGCCGGACCGCCCTCGGCGCGGCGGCGCGAACGAAGCGAGCTGGGTGGTTCAAGTCGGTGACTTGGATGGAGGACGTGGCGCGGGACGTCGTTGGCCCGGACCTCGCGCATGCCGACGCTGGCTTTCGCGATCTTGTCGAGAGCATCTTCGGGTGGTGCGCCAATGCCAGCACCTGAGATCGATTTGCTCGCCATCGACCGCGGAACCGTGACCGCCCCGGCCGGATGCGGAAAGACGCACCTGATTGCAGAGGCGCTGACGCGGCACAGCGCCGATAAACCTGTCCTTGTTCTGACCCACACGAACGCCGGTGTCGTTGCCTTGCGGGGGCGACTCGACAAAGCCGGTGTGCCGTCGAAGGCATATCGGCTTTCGACGATCGACGGATGGGCCATGCGGCTCATTTCGAGCTTCCCGACGCGCAGCGGCCACGATCCGGACCTTCTCAAGCTGGCTCGACCGGGGACCGACTACCCAAACATTCGCGTCGCGGCCGCAAGGCTGCTGAAGGCTGGTCACGTCGCCGATGTGCTCAAAGCCAGCTATGCGCGGTTGATCGTAGACGAGTATCAGGACTGTTCGATCCGCCAGCATGCCGTCGTCGCCTTCGCTGCCCAGACGCTTCCGACCTGTGTACTCGGCGATCCCATGCAGGCGATCTTCGGGTTCGGCGGCGACAATCTGGCGACCTGGGACGACCAAGTCTGCGGCTACTTTCCGCTGGCGGGAGAGCTCGCGACGCCGTGGCGCTGGATCAACGCAGGCGCCGAACCGCTGGGGCAATGGCTGCTGGACGTCCGCGGCAAGCATTTGAGGGGAGAGCCGGTCGACCTCCGCACCGCGCCTGACGGTGTGACCTGGGTCCACCTCGACGGAACGAACGACCATGAGAGACGCCTTGAAGCCGCGCGGGTCAGACCGCCCGGCGCGGACGGCCGCGTGCTGATAATTGGCGAGAGCACAAGCCCCGACAGTCAGCGGCGGTTCGCAAGTCAGACGCCCGGAGCGGTGACTGTGGAAGCGGTCGACTTGAAAGACCTCGTCGCGTTCGCAAGGCGCTTCGACCTTGCATCGCCACAGGCGCTGCAACACCTCGCCGAGTTCGCGCAAAGCGTGATGCGCAACGTGGGCGCAGCAGATTTCGTCCAGCGCGTCTCGGCACTCCAGCGTGGCACGGCGCGAACCGAGCCCACCGAGGTCGAGGGGATCGCCCTCGCGTTTATCCGTGATCCGTCGCATCGACGGGCTGTCGACGTCCTTGTCGAGATCGGCAAGCAGGGTGGTATCACGCCCCACCGTCCTGCCGTGCTCCGTGCCTGCATCAAGGCCCTCCAGCTCTGCGACGGCACGGAAGGCATGTCCTTTTACGATGCAGCCATTCGCATGCGGGAACAGAACCGCCTCGTTGGCCGCCCCCTCCCCAAACGTGCCGTCGGCAGCACCCTGCTCTTGAAAGGCCTCGAAGCGGAGGCCGTCGTCATCCTGAACGCCGATGCCTTAGACGCACGGAACCTCTACGTCGCAATGACCCGCGGATCTAAACAGCTAATCGCTTGTTCGCGGTCGCCAATATTGAGTCCCTAGATTGGCTGGCGGTCGAGTGGACTGTATGGTCTCTGCGCAATTTGACCATCGGGGGAGGCTTAACAGTTTATATTTCCCGCGCGCTCGTCGTAGACGAAAAGACCTTTACTGAAGAAGAGCTGCTTCAGGTGGGGACGGTATTCGTTGTCTTGGCGGAACCGGGTGCGGGCAAGACCGAGCTGCTTAAGGCGCTTGCCGGGCTGCTCCAGGCAAACCGGACTCGCGCCAGCATCTTCCAGAACAAGCCGGGGCTCGCGGGAACCGGCCCGCTCGTTATCGACGCGATGGACGAGGTCGCGCGGATCGACACCGTCGCGACCGACAAGATCATCGCGATGGCGAGCGAGACACCGGCGGCGACGGTCGTCTTCGCGAGCCGGTCGGCGGAGTGGGACCGCAGCCGCACGGCGTATGTCGAGCAGTGCTTCGGTGCGAAGCCCGTCGTCGTGCATCTGCGGCCCTTCAACGAAGACGAGCAGCGCCAGCTCTTCGAGAGCAAGTTTCCCAGCGAGCATTTCGAGGCCTTCGCTGCGGAGGTTCATCAGTTTGGGTTAGGCCCGTTGCTTGGCAATCCACAGTTTCTGATCCTGTTCGGCGAGGCCTACATCGAGAGCGGGCGCGTCTTCACGTCGAAGGCGAAGATTTTCTCGGATGCAATACGTCGTCTCGCGCACGAGGCGAACACCGAACGGCCAATACCGAAATTGAAGCCGCCGCTTGACGCCATCATCGCAGTTGCAGGCGAGGTGTTCGCCAAGCTCCTCTTGTCCGGCGCGACCGGCATCGCCACGGTCGAGAGTTTAAGCGACCGCGATTTTCCCTACATCAATGCCCTGTGCCGCGACGCATCGAACGCACCCTTCCTGATCGATACGCGGTTGCTGAAGCCCTCGGACGATCCGGACGAGCACGAACCGATCCATCGGATCGTCGCAGAATATTGTGCTGCGTCGTATCTGGTGGGTCGGATCGAAGATCCGAAGGACCGACTCTCCTTGGAACGGGTCCTTGCCGTCGTCGCACCGAATGGCGTGACCCGCGACGAATTGCGCGGTATGGCTGGCTGGATGGCGGCGCTGGGACATCAGCCGCTACAGTTGCGCCTGATCGAGCTTGATCCCTATGCGGTGCTGGCGAACGGCGATCCAAGCCAGCTGACGACGGCGGCAAAGCGCGCTCTGTTGTCGGCCTTGGATAAGCTCGCGGATTTGGAGCCGCTGTTCCGTCGCAGCGACACCTGGCGACGCTTCAACGTCGGTCAGTTTTTCACGCCGGACATTCTAGGTCCGGTTCGCACGATCCTGAGGAAGCCGGGGCAGTTTCGCACGCTTGTCCTTGAGCTACTGATCGACACGGACGCGGCGGCCAGTCTATTGCCGGAACTGTCGGTATTGGTCCTCAATACGGCGACCGATAGCGATACCCGGAAGTGGGTCGGCGAGGTCCTGCTGGCCGCCGGCACCTTTGATCCTGCGGTCGAGTTCGATGCTCTGGTCGCGGAGGGCTCGGCGACGTCGCTTGAGATCGTGGCGCGATGGGTCACCAAGCGCGGCGTTGAATCGGTCGGCGCGGCCAAGGTTGCAGACCTTCTGGACAAGCTCTCGGTGCTGTACGGCACGCCAAACCGCAGGCATCGTGACGGGACGTCGCGCTATTTCATCGACCGCCTAGTGCAGTCTTTCACGCTCGCCGAAGTCACGAACTTTCTCGATGCCCTGACGACGGGCCTCGTCTGTACCTGCGCGCCCAAGCACGCCTATGCGTGTACGTGCCGGTACGGAAAAAGCAAAATCCTCGGTCGGCTCCTTGATCGGTATTTCGAGCTTGCGGAAGCAGGAACGCACGACCCGGCTCGCATCTGGCAGTGGATCAGATCGCTCCATTTCCAGAGCAACGCAACGACCGAGCGGAGCGCGTCGGTCAAGCATCTCGTCGCCAATGACGAGCTTAGGCGCGACCTTCAGCGGCGTGCCGTCGAGGGCTTACGCGGCGAGCAGGCGCAGAACGCGGTTATCGAGCTGTATTCGAGCCACGCGCACTCTGGCCTGCATATGCATGTCGGCGACCCGGACGCGCTCAGCCAGTACGCTTTCGACCACAACATGGTGGACGTTTGGGGATCGCTTCTCTCCGGCCATAACTTATGGGGCAAGGAGAAAGGGCCGAACGCGCTTCGCGCGACGCAGCGTGCGCAAAGCCAATTCTCACCCGATTTCATGCGACTGTGGGCGAGACGAGAGCGGGCCCGACGCGAATACTGGCGCGACGAGCGTCGCGTGACCCACATACGCGGCCGGAAAAAACGGGCGGAGAAGGAAGCGGCGGTCGAGGCCAATAACCGGGCCCATCTTCGCGCCAACCTCGCGGAAATCGAGGCGGGACGCCATGGATGGTGGCTCACGGAATTTACCCGCGCTTTTCTCTATCACCCGGATGAACTAGAGTGCATGGTCGACAATCCGCAAACGCCGCTGCGCGCGCTCCGAAACTGTTTGCCTTTCGTCGAGCCGCACATCCCCACTGTCGAACAGCTGGGCCAGCGCAAGAGTACCAACATTGCCGAGATTTTGCTCGCGGCCCTGATTGTCCTGTATCGCGACGGTGTCGACCTGACGATTCTCGATCCGCGCATACTGGCGGCGGCGAAGACCGAAGCAACATCGTCCTACCCTGTGTTCAAGGACAGTGAGGCCGATGGCGAAGCGTTCGAGGCGGCGCTCGACGCAGCGCTGTTCAAGGAGCCAGGATCGGCGGAAACGTTCTTACGCGCCTACATCGAGCCTCAGCTGGCCGAGCCCGAGAACGCGCCGCAGCATGTCTATTGGTTAAATAACAAGCCCGCCTTCCACGATTTGCGCGCGACGCTGCCGATGGAATGGCTGGAGCGCTTCCCGCAGATGCCCCAGGAGGCAATGCGGCCGCTGTTCGGCATGGCATCGCAGTACGGGCGGCGGGAAGATCTGATTGCGCTCATCGATCGGCGTTGCGGTGATCCACTGGTCGATAGCGGCAAGGAAACAGAGGAAGACAAGCGCGCACGCGGTCGCCGAAAATTCTGGCAGCTCAATGCCGTGCTTTATCGGACGCCCGGTCATGACGCCGCGTGGCAGGAACTCAAGACTGATCCGCAGGCAATCTTCGGTTTCGAAGGCCGCCTTGGCCGAATGTACGAGCGGGAAGACGACGACCATCCGCCTATAACGGCGGAGACCATCTACAAGGTCATGGATGCGTTCGTGCCGGTTTGGCCGAAGGTTCATCTGCCGAGCAGCTGGGGCACAGGCGATCCCGAAGACCAGACGGCTTATCGTTTCCTGCGGGATTGCATCTGGAGGATCGCGGAGGATGCGCCGGAGCGCAGGATAGAGGTGCTCGACCGCATGCTTCCCGATGCGCGTTTTGCGGACTACCACGAGGCGATGCTGACGATGCGGGCCGAAGCCCAGCGAAAACTCGCACTTCAAGATTTCAGGGCGCCGCGTCCGTTGGAGATATACAAGATGCTCGAAGAAAACGACGTGGCGTCGGTCGAGGACCTTCGGGCCTTGATGGTCGAGCAGTTGGAAGAGCTGCAGCGTTGGCTCAACGGCTCGGAGACCGATCCGCTTGTTTCCTTCTATTACGGCGACAAGCGCGTCGATGAAAACACCGCGCGCAACAGGATCGTGGATCAACTGCAAGGGCAAATGAAGGCCCTTGGCTTGTCGATCGTGATCGAGCGTTACATGGCGGGCGGCAATCGCTGTGACATCACCGCGTCCGCCATTCTGGAAGGACGCAATCGCCTTCTCGTGACGGAGGTGAAGGGCCAGTGGAACGACGAGCTATACTCGGCTGCCGCCGCACAGTTGGATCAGCGATACGCGATTCACCCCGACGCTGCGCGTCAGGGCGTCTATATCGCACTGTGGTTTGGCAACGGCGAAAAGGTCAACGGTCTGGTTGATGCGAGCGTCACATCGGCCGGCGATCTGAAGGCGCGCATTCTCGATAAGATGACGGATGAGCTGAAGGCGCGGGTTGACGTGGTTGTGCTCGACCTGTCGCGGCCGCCCAAATTGCCGAAGCCGCCTAAAAAGACGTCTGCGAAGAAGGCCGCGCCCAAAAACTAAAGCCAGCCGCTAGGGTGAAACCCAAGCCCTTGCCAGCTTAGAAGATTGGGGCAAGGATGCCCGTCTCATTTGTGGCATCGCGCTCGTCAAGTCACGCGTTGTTTACTGAAGGCAAGCGGAACAACTATTTCTAGGTCCCCATCCAATGCCTTGGTCGCACACTAGCGTACATCCAGCTGTGGTGAGCGGCTGCTATCCCAGCTCCGCGTACAGAAGCTGACCGTCCGGAAGCGGCCCCTCTTCGGTCATTCGTGCCGACCGCAGCAAATGTCCGTTCTCCGCCCTGTCAGGACCTTGCTGCTTAGTGCAACGAGTGACTGCTTCCGGTAACTAAGTCCAGGATAGTGAACGGCT
>Ga0180009_10000822_pt1 | contig 40003 bp, 37 predicted proteins | sample OS_PC_MetaG_FD_123537 | JGI IMG/M metagenome (GOLD analysis project Ga0180009, IMG submission 123537) | Groundwater microbial communities from the Aspo Hard Rock Laboratory (HRL) deep subsurface site, Sweden - OS_PC_MetaG | ecosystem: Environmental > Aquatic > Deep subsurface > Groundwater... | reverse complement strand
CTCCATCCCTGGCGCATCCGCTGGGGCGACGTGATTTTTTCCATGCGCCGGGTGGGGGTGGACGCCGTGCCCATCGTGGGGCTCATCAGCTTCCTGCTGGGCTTTATCATCGCCTTCATGAGTTCGGTCCAGCTCTCCCAGTTCGGGGCCAACATCTTCGTGGCCACCCTGGTGGCCGTGGCCATGGTCCGGGAGCTGGGGCCCATCATGACCGCCATCGTGGTGGCCGGGCGCTCGGGCTCGGCCTTTGCCTCGGAGATCGGCACCATGAAGGTTTCCGAGGAGATCGACGCCCTTTCGGTCATGGGCTTCGATCCGGTGCTCTTTTTGACCGTGCCCAAGCTCATGGCCGCCGTGGCCGTGGTGCCCCTGCTGACGCTTTTCGCCAACCTCTTCGGGGTGTTCGGCGGCATGGTGGTGGGGGTATTCTTCCTGGACCTGACCTTTGGCAACTACATGCGCCAGACCTTTGACGCCCTGACGCTTTCCGACATCCTGTGGACCTTTTTCAAGGGCGGGTTCTTCGCCTTTCTCATCGCCTGGATATCCTCCCTCAGGGGGTTCCAGGTCCGGGGAGGGGCCGTGGCCGTGGGCGAGGCCGCCACCCGTGCCGTGGTTGGCGGTATTTTCCTGATCATCTTCTGGGACTCCATTTCCGCTTTCATTCAGCTATACTACGAATGATGAAAAATCGCGGAATCATCCGGGTGGAGGGGCTCACCGCCGCCTTCGGGGACCAGGTGGTCCTTCAAAACGTCTCGCTTTCCGTTGACGAAGGCGAGATCGTGGTCATTGTGGGAGAAAGCGGCTGTGGCAAAAGCACCCTTCTCAAACACATCATCGGGCTGATCCGGCCTGCGGCCGGGCGGGTGACCGTGGACGGCGTGGACGTGCACCGGGCCGGTGACCAGGAGCTTTTCGAACTCCAGAAGAGGATCGGAGTCCTGTTCCAGGGAAGCGCCCTCCTGGGCTCCCTCACCGTGGGGGAGAACGTGGCCCTGCCCCTTCTCGAACACACGGATCTTCTCCGGAAAGAGGTGGAAAGCCTAGTTTCGGTGAAGCTCGCCATGGTGCGGCTTTCGGGCTTTGAAAACCACCTGCCCGGCGAGATCTCCGGGGGCATGAAGAAACGCGCGGGGCTGGCCCGGGCCATGGCCTTGAACCCCAGGATCGTGTTCTTTGACGAGCCGTCCGCCGGCCTGGACCCGGTGACCAGTTCCCAGCTGGACCATCTCATCGTCCGCGTGAACCGCATCTTCGGAACCACCATGGTGGTCATCACCCACGAGCTTCGAAGCATCTACGCCATCGGCCAGCGGGTCCTCATGCTGGACCGGGAGGAAAAGGGGATCATCGCCCAGGGCGCGCCCGGCCAGCTTGCCGAAAGCCCGGACCCGCGCGTGCGGCGGTTTTTCCACCCCGTGGACCTTGCTGCGGAAGGAGCCCCCTGATGGCCACGGCCCGGACCAAATTCGCGGTGGGCCTGTTCCTCCTGGCGGGGACCCTTCTGGCCGTGGCCGCCGTCATCTGGGTGGGCATGTCCGGGTACCTGGAGACGGGCAGGAAGTTTGTCGTCTATTTTGACGAGTCGGTCCAGGGCCTGGACCAGGACAGCCCGGTGAAGTACCGGGGCGTGGCCATCGGCCGGGTGGAATCCATCGGCGTGGCCCCGGACGGCCGCTTGGTGGAGATCATCCTCTCCGTGCGGGAACCGCTCAAGGAGGAAGGCCGCCTGACGGCCCAACTCAAATCCGTGGGCATCACGGGGATCATGTTCATCGAACTGGACCTGGCCGGGGAGGGCGTGCTCCCCAAGGCCCTGCCCATGAGTTTTACGCCTCCCTACCCGGTGATCCCCAGCCAGCCCTCGGAATTCCAGATGATCTTCCAGGGCCTGGAAACGGCCTTTGACCGCATCCGGGACCTGGATGTGGAAGGCGTTATCTCCCGGCTCCAGGGTATCCTGGACGGCATGAACCGCATGCTGGCGGATCTGGATGTGAAGCCGGTGATGGAACGGGCCGTGACCGCCCTGGACAGGGTGAACGAGATTCTGGCCTCCGGCCAATGGGAAGCGATCCTCGCCTCGGCGGAGAAAGCCGGCCGGGAAGCCGGAGCCGGTGCGGCCGAGGCCCGGGAGGTCATCGCCCGGGCCGGGGAGGCGGTGGAAGGGCTTTCCGCCATCCTGAAGGAGAACCGGGCCGCTGTGCAGGCTGCGGTGACGGCCCTGGACCAGACCATGCAAAACACCCGGGACCTGTCCCGGGAGGGTGCCGAACTTGTGTCCGGCACCCGGGACCGCCTGGATGCGGTCCTGGGACAGACTTCGGAGGCAGCCCGGAACCTCAACCGGGCCGCCTCCCGCCTGAACGGGATTCTCGAACAGTTCGAGGCCAACCCGGGGGCCCTGTTGGACGCCCCCCCGGAGCCCAGGAAGGTTTCACCATGAAGATCAGACACTTGGTGGTCTGGCTGGCCCTGGTCTTGCTCCTGGTTTCCTGCGGCTCCCTGCGGCAGCCGGCGCGGCCCGTGAGCCAGTATCTGCCGGAGTACGAGACCCCGGCCTTCGGGGCCCGGACGCAGCTGCCCGAGGGAGTGGCGGTGGACCGGTTCGCCGTTTCCCCGGCCTTTGACACCCAGGCCATGGTGTACCGGGAGGCCCCGGGCGGCTGGGCCGACTATCCCTACCACCACTGGCGGGCCCGGCCCGGGGAGATGGTTTCCGACTACCTGGCCCGGGATCTGGCCGCATCGGGCTGGTTTGCCCTGGCGGCCTGGCCGGACCTCCCGAACCGCGCCCGGTTCCGCCTTTCGGGCATCCTGCGGGAGTTTTATGAGAACGACGGGCCGGGCGCCTGGGAAGCGGTACTCACTCTGGACCTGGTGCTCACGGACCAAGAGAGCCGGAACCTGACGGACCGGGTCCTGTTCCAGCAAACTTATCACGCGGTGTTTCCGGCCGGGGAAAAGACCCCCCAGGCCGTTGCCCGGGCCATGGGCCAATGCCTGATGAACCTTTCCGGGCAGGTGGGGGCCGATGTGTATGAAGCCGTGTCCCTCCGCCTGGCATCCTCTTCACCCTAAGGAGAAACGAACATGAAAATGCGGGCGCTGATCCTGGCGGTCCTGGCCCTGGTTCTTTTCGGCTGCTCCAGCGCCTACAAGGCCAAGCCGCTTTCCTTCAAGACCCCCGAGTCCTACGCCAACTCCCAGCGGGCCGGGGAGGCGGTCCTGGCCGCCGTGGCCTTCGACGACCCCAAGACCGCCCGGGAGGCCTTCGGCTTCGACGTCCTGGCTGCAGGGCTTTTGCCCGTGCAGGTCATCTTCGACAACCAGGGCCCCCAGCCCCTGGCCATCAATGCGGGCCAGACCTTTCTCCAGGACACCGAGGGCAATCTGTGGCCCCTCCTGACCGAGGATGCGGCCTACGAGCGCGCCACCAAGTACGCCGCCACCAAGGAGATCTTCAAGAAAGGGGCCTACGCGGGCTTTCTGGGGGCCACGGCCGGGGCCCTGGTGGGGGCTGCCGTGGGCGTGGTGAGCGGCAACTCCGTGGGCGAGGCCGTGGGCAAGGGCGCGGTGTTGGGAGGCGCGGCCGGGGCGGTCCTGGGCGGCGGCTCCAAGGTGGGCGACGACGAGGCCCGGAGAAAGATCATCAAGGACCTGGAGCAGAAGTCCCTGAAAAACGACACCGTGCCGGGCCAGGGCCTGTCTTTCGGCTTCCTGTTCTTCCCGGCCGAGGCCAAAGGCACCAGCGTGCTGCGGTTGCGCCTGGACGAAAAGAACTCCGGGGCCGAACACCTGCTCCGGTTCCAACTCCATTGATATGGATACTGCCATGAAAAGAAATCTGTTTGGTCTTTTGACGGTGCTTTGCCTGGTCTGGGCCCAGCCCGGCCCGGCCCGGGCCTGGACCTTTGACATCGCCGACATGGCCGGAACCTGGGAGTCCATGGCCCTGGTGGTGGGTGACCGTTGGGCCCAGGAGCCCCGGATCGAATACGGCACGGTGGCCATGGACGCCCTGGGCAATGCCACCAAGAGCTACACCTGGATGAACAATCTGGGAGGGGCCCAACTGGACGATTCATGGGATATGGTGATGGACAGCCAGGGGATCGTCACCCGTTCCAACCCGGCCGAATACACCTTCAACTACGCCGTGAGCCAGGACATGAGCCTCATGGCCGGAGTGGACAGCGACGATGGCCACCGCCTGGAACTCCTGATGCGCCGCGATCCCGGAACGGTGTTCAACTACGAGGACCTTTTGGGAACCTGGTACTACCACGCCGTGGCCTCCGGGGACGGCGACATGGCTGTGGGCGAAAAGCCCCGCTGGGTCCACGGGACCGTGGAGATCGTCTCCCATGCCGCAGCCGCGGCCTACACGGCCACCCTCGACGGTTTCGAGTGCATCGATCCCAAGGCGGTCCCCGAGACCCGCATCGATGAGTGGCCGTACCTCAAGATGGATAAGAAAGGCGTCGTCACCTGGCCGGGGAGTTTCCTGCGCTGGGTGCTCTCCGATGACAAGAAGATGATGATGGGGGTTCGGCTGTCGGCGGGCAACCTGTTTGAGATCATGGTGCGCCGGGACGTGTCGGTCCGGTTCGGCGTTTCGGACACCGCCGGGGACTGGCTTTCCCAGGCCGTGGTGTCCGGTGACAATAGCGGGGGGGCGGGCCTCTATTGGGATGTGGGGATCGTCAGCATCGGGACCAACGGAACGGGATCGGCCCAGTGGCTGACCTCCGAATGGGAGGAAAGGACCGTGGACTTTGTTTCCATGATGGGGATTGACGCCAACGGCCAGCTTCTCATTGAGAACGACCCGTCCTTTTTCTTCACCATGACGGACGACAAACAGGTCATCGTGGGATGCAAGAACGGCGCGAACTTTGAAAGTCAGCTAGGTGGCTTCAGGATGGAAATCATGTTCAAGAGGGATTTCGTGCCCGATGCGCCCTTCGTGCCCAGAAGCGGCAGTGGCACCGCCGGCCCCTGTTTCATCTCCGGGCTCCTGAAAGGCCGGTGACGCGGCCGGCCGGGGGTTTTTGCGAAAAACCTGGATCACCTCAAAAAAAGAACCGCCCCTCCAGGCCTGGATTTCCAGGCGGGAGGGGCGGTTTGTTTTCCGGCCGGGGGGGGGTCAGGGGTGCATGGCCCGGGCCAGGTCCGTGAGACCCAGGCGGAGCAGGTATTCCTTTTCGGGCCGCCCTGTGTCCCAGTCCCAGTTCATGACCCGGTAAAAGGACCGGGCCATGGTGTCCATGTCCAGTACGCGGCCCTTGTGGGGGCCCCGGTCCAGGGGTTCGCCGCCCCAGATCCGCGGATGAGGCTTGAAGTCCCGCTGGGCGTTGATGCCCTCCCGGACGTTGAAAGCGTGTCTGTACTGCTCGATGCGCTCGCCCGCAGCCAGGTATTCGTCCGGGGTGAGGTCCCATCCCATGGCCGCGTTGAGCCATTCGGGGAGCGGCATCCCCCCGCCGGCCTGGGTGCCGAACAGGCACACCCCGGCCGCGTCCACCAGGGTCTTGAAGAAGGTGCCCGTGGCGATGGCCTCGGCCTTGCCGTGGGGGTCGTACTTGCTCTTGTTGGTGGAATAGAAGCCCGGGGGCACGGCCCGGGAGAATTTCTTCTCCAGGTTCTGGATCTCCAGGTAGGTCATGGACGAGATGGTATGGCGGCCGGGGGAGGGGTCCAGGTAGTAGGAGATGCCGTAACCCGGGTCCAGCTTGGGATCGTGCATGGGGGCCTCGATGCCCCCGCAGTGGACCGCGTATTTCTCCGCCCCCGCACCGATGGCGGCGGCGGCTTTTTTCACGCCGTCGGCCAGCGTGTCGCCGATGCCTTCCCGGCTGATGATCTTCTCGGTGAGCTTCATGATGGACTCCGAGTGGCCCCAGGAAAGCTTCAACCCCCCTGTGTCCTTTTCCGTGAGGATGCCGTTCTCGAAGCACTCGATGGCAAAGGCCACCGTGCCGCCGGTGGAGATGGTGTCGATCCCCGCCCGGTTGCACATGTCGTTCAGCTTGAAGATGGAGTACAGGTCGTCATTCAGGAGCAGGGCTCCGAAGGAGCAGATGCTTTCGTACTCGGGCTTGTGGGTTTCCTCCAGGCGGTAGGGGCCCTGGTCCACCTTCATGATGCCGCCGCAGCGGATGGGGCAGGAGAAGCAGCCGTACTTCTTGCGCTCGAACCGGGTGATGCTCTCGGCGCCGATGCGCTGGGCGCGCTTCAGGGGAAAGTCCGTGACCCCGGCGCCGGACCAGTTCTTGATGGGGCTGTCCCCGCCCTCGGAGCCCATGGCCGTGAGGCAGGGGGTCCCGAATTTCCGCAAAAGGAGCCGCCAGAGGTCCGCAGGCTGGCGGGGATACATGGGTAGAAGCCGGGTGATGAGCCCCGTCATCCCCAGGAGCCGGTCGTTCAAAAACCTTTGGGCAAAGGAGAGCTTGTCCAGGCGGGCCCGGTAGGCCCGGGTGAGTTCCTGCATCAGCGCCTTGTCCTCCACGCCCACCCGCATCTTGCCCGCAGCCACCACGGCTTTCAGGTTTTTGGCCCCCATGACGCCGCCCAAGCCGGCCCGGGCGGCCATGCGGCCCCCGTCGTTGGCTATGCCGGCCATGTACGAGCGCTTTTCCCCGGCCATGCCGATGGAGGCCACCTGGATGCGTTTTCCGTGCTTGTCCTTGAGCATCTTCTCGGTGGTCACGATGTCCTGGCCCCACAGTTCCGAGGCGTCCAGAAGCTCCGCCTTTTCCCCGTCCATGCTCAGGTACACGGGGCTGTCGGCCATGCCGGAGAAGAACACGGCGTCCACGCCGCAACGTTTGAGGAAGGGGGCGAAGTAGCCGCCGCAGTTGGAGTCGCCCCAGCCGCCGGTGGCCGGGGACTTGCCCACCACGGTGAACCGGCCGGTGAACAGGGAGGGGGTGTCCGTGAGCACACCGGTGGTGAGCCCCAGGATGTTGTCCGGCCCCATGGGGTCGGCCCCGGGCTTCATGCGGTCCCAGAGTATGCGGGCGCCCAGGCCGGCTCCGGAAAGGACCTGGCTGTACACGCTGTCGTCCACGTCCTCCAGGGTTACTTTCCGCTCGGTGAGGTCCACGTTCATAACCCGGCCCCAATATCCCTTGCCCTTGTTTTCGCTCTTTTTCTTGGCCATGCCTGTTTCGCCCTCCCCTTGCTGGTGGAAAAGAAAAGAATACGTGGACCCTTACTGGATAGCATAGGCCCGCCGAAAGGGTCAACGTGGCGGCTGGACTTTGGTACATGTGTTTCCCCCGCGCTTTGTCATGCTCTTGACGGGGGCGCGGTTTGAGGTTATGGGAGGCACGGCTGGGCTTTATTTTTATAAAAACAGAGGAAGTTCCGGCCCGGCTCCCGAAAATCTTGGGGTAGGGCGGTACTTCCCTTTTCCCATTCAAACGGGAAAGGCGCTCCGTTTGCCGGGCATTTCCGGGACAGGCCCCCGGCCGGGCGGCCAGGGCGGAACACCAACGTGAAGGAGAGAGCATGACCGCGATCAACACGGCAGCCAACTGGAGGCCCCGGGCCAAATCCTTCCGGACCGGGGTGGTCAAGGCCGCTTTCTTCGCCCTGGGGAGGGCGCTGGAGGCAGCGGCGATCCTGGACCGGGACGTCAAGAGCGAGGTGGATGGATGGAAGGACCCGTTCTCCGTCATGATGTACGTGATGCCCAAGGGTCCGGCCATGGCTCTGGAAAAGAAGAACGGCGTGCTCCGCTACATTGGCTCCGATCCCATTGATGCGGATCTGACCATTTCCTTCAAGAACATGGAATCCGCCTTCCTGGTGTGCTCCGGCCAGATCGGCACCCCTGAGTCCTACGCCGAGCACCGGGCCAACCTGAAGGGTGACACCACCGGCGCCATGAGCCTCATCCGGTGCATGAATCAGGTTCAGGCCTACCTGTTCCCCTACGTCATGGCCAAGAGGGTGCTCAAAAGGGTTCCCGCCATGACCCCCAGGAAATGGCTGAACCGCATGATCATCTACACGGTGGGCGTTCCGGTTGGGCTCGCCCGCTTCAAGGGATAATGCCGGCCGCCGGCGTCGATAAGAGAATTCACGAGAGGAGACAGCAATGATTCCGTCCTACTATGAGTTTTATAATCCCGTGAAGGTGCTGGCCGGCAACAAGGCGGTGGACAACATCCCCTACGAACTCTCCCTGCTTTCCGCCAGAAGGCCGCTGATCGTCACGGACCAGGGCGTGGTGGGAGCCGGGCTCCTCCAGATCGTGATCAACGGTTTCGCGGGTTCGGACGCCGAGGTGGGGGCCGTGTTCGAGGACACCCCCCCGGATTCCTCCAACGAGGTGGTGAGCGATGTGGCCAGGCTCTACCGGGAAAACCGTTGCGACTCCATCGTGGCCGTGGGCGGCGGCTCGGTCCTGGATACGGCGAAAGCCGTGAACATCCTGGTCACCGAGGGCGGGGACGACCTTTTGGACTACCTGGGGGCCGATGTGCTGAAAGCCCCCTTGAAGCCCCTCATTGTCGTGCCCACCACGGCGGGCACCGGCTCCGAGGTCACCTCGGTGGCGGTCATCGCCAATCCCAAGCGCCAGATCAAGATGCCTTTTACCAGTCAGTACCTGTTGCCCAACATGGCCGTCCTGGACCCGCGCATGACCCTGACCATGCCCCCCAAGATCACGGCCGCCACGGGCGTGGACGCCCTGACCCACGCGGTGGAAGCTTATTCCTGCAAACAGCGCAATCCCCTGTCCGACGCCTACGCCGTGGCCGCCATCAACCTCGTCCGGGAAAACCTCGTCAAGGCCGTGAAGAACGGCAAGGACGAGAAGGCCCGGTTCGGCATGGCCAATGCTTCGCTTCTGGCCGGGGCCGCCTTTTCCAACGCCATGGTGGGGGTGGTCCACTCCATGGCCCACGCGACGGGCGGCGTCTGCCACGTGCCCCACGGCGTGGCCAACGCCATCTTCCTGCCCCACGGCATGGAGTACAACATGTCCAAGGTGGCGGACCTGTACGCCGAGCTTCTCCTGCCCCTGGCCGGGCCCGAGGTGTACCTGTCCACCCCGGAGAAGAACCGTGCCGTCCGTGCCGTGGAAGCTGTCCGGGAAATCAACCGGGCCCTGAACGCCGAATGCGGCATGCCCATCACCCTGAAGCAGGCCGGAGTGGCCAAGAGCAAGCTGGAAGCCATCGCCGCCACGGCTATCAACGATGCGGCCCACGCCTTCAACCCCCGGGAGTTGGAGTATGCGGATGCCCTGGCCATCGCCCGGGCCGCCTACGAATAAAGAAGGGCAGGCTGCCGAGCCTCGCCGTTGACCGGCGTGCGCGTTGAGGCTGTTTGCGATTCCGAAAAAAGCGGGGGGAGCCATCCTGAAAAGGGCGGCTCCCCCCGCTTTTTTTCGGACACCGGCCCCGGGGCCGGCGGTTTTCCCGGTCTACTTGAAAGTGGGCTGGCTGGGCAGGAAGCTGGGAAGGGAACGGCCAATCTGCTGGTCCAGGGCCGCCTTGACATTCCCCAGGGCGGCGGCCATGGGCGAGGCACCCGGAGAAGCCTGGGCCGCATCGCCGGATTCCGCGCCCAGGGCCGGGCCGGCGGCTTTGGCCAGAGCCTCATCCGCCAGGACCTGGTTCATGTGGAGGATGGCGCTGCCGACCTCGGGGGCCGCCCCGGGCTCGTTGCCCCCGGCTGTCCAGGCCGCGGTCAACATGTCCACCACCGCGTTCACGGCATGGTCGTACAGCACGGCCGTCACCTCGCGGCGGTTGTCCTTCCAGTAGGGGGAGTAAGTGGCGATGAGGGAGTCCACCTTCAGGGCCGGGTCCCCCACTTCCTGAACCCCGTCGAAGAGAACCTTGTCGGGCTTGATGTCCAGGGATGTGAACCGGCTCCCGGGATACAGGCTCTCCGTCACCAGGGCCGCCAGGATTCCGAAGCCCCGGTAGGTGTTGTAGTCATGGACCCCGGCACCCTGGAGGCGGCTCACCAGGGTGCCGTAGACCTGGCCGGCGGCCAGGGGGCTGATGAACCCGGCCCCCTGGAAATTGTACACCATGCCATCCTCCACCACGTCCTCCCGGGCCAGGAGATAGGCCCGGAGGTTTTCCGGGGCGAACTGGATGGCGTCCTTGAGGATGCTCATGCGGGTGTTGGGGTTGAACGCCAGGGCCTGGGGTGCGGCCAGGGCGGCTGCCAGGGAAATGATCACGAGCGCCGCCAGGAATGTCTGTTTCATGAGGTGTCCTTTCAGGGCAAAGCGCAGTTCCGGATTTTTCTGGGATGGCAGGGAAACAGGCGGAAGCCGGAACCGGCCCCGCTGTTGAAAGTTTTACCCTTCCCGGCGGTCCCCTGTCAATGCGCTCCGGCCGGGTCCATCCAGAACAGGGTCACGAAGCGCGGGTCCGGGGCTGTTGGTTCCACTCCGGAAAGCTCCTCTTCCATCTCCCGGAAAAGATCCTCCAGGAAATTTTCAGCCCCCTGGGGCAGCCCGGCGGGCGATGACTCTCCGCTCCCAGGCAGCCCCAGGAGGAAGGATTCCTTCGCCCCCGACCGTATCCGTTTGCCCTGGCCGGTTTCCTCCCACAGGCCGGACAGGAACCGGGCCAGTTCCTTCATGGACAGGGGGGCCAGTCCCGGGAGCCCCAGTTCCCGCCGGGCCCAGAGGGTGAGGATCAGGCTTTTGTGGGTCAGGGGCCGGGGGATGGACTTCCCTGGCACTTCCATGGCCTCCAGGATGCCGTCCGCAGCCACGATCCGGGACAGGATGGTCCGGGCCTCCAGGATCTCCCCGGGCCGCTCGAAGTCCCTGTACAGGCTGCCGGTGCGGTAGTTGTCGAAATACATGGGCCGCTTGAGGAAAAGTCCTCCCAGGACCCCCAGGCCCTGCTCCCCGAAGAAGGTCAGGGCCAGGCCCCGGCTCGTGAACCAGGCGTTTTTCCGCCATCTTTCCGCATCGAATTTCAGCTCAAGGGCCTGGGAGAATCCCAGGGCGAAAAGGTCGGAGAGCCGGTGGCGCAGGAGGAGGTCGGCGGCCGGGGCGGGGTTGTCCCCGGAAAGGCGGAAAAGCCCCAGGGACACGTACCCCGCGCTCTTTCTCACCACCGAGGCCAGTTCCTCCCGGCTGGAGACCCCCTGGCGGTCCGCGCAGCCCACCTGGTTGGCCAGGGAGGCGAACTCCGCCTGGAGGTCCGCCGCGGCCGCTGCCCGGTCCACCACGGAAAGGGACCGGGAGAACAGGCTCTCGTGGGAAAGGGCCTGGCCTGGGGCCACGGGGGGGATGGGGGCGAGAAGCGGATCGTTGGCCAGGGGCGGGGCCTTGGCCGGGGCCTTGGACACCGCCTCGGCCGTGGTGTGGCGGTACACGCCAACCGCCTCGTGGAAGGGCGGGAATCCCCGTTCCGCCAGGCGCACGCCCCGGAACCGGAAGAGTTCCTCCTCAGCCTCGGCGGGCAGGACAGCCCCGGCCTCGAACGACAATCCATGGAAGATCGAGTAATCCTCCGCAGCCATGCGCTCCAGCATGGCCTGGATGAAAGGCTCCTGGCCCGGGACCTCGGGCTCGTCCTCCTCCCGCCGGGGGGTCACGCAAAAGTGCAGGACTCCGTCCAGGGAGAAGTAGCCGTCGGGCAGGTCCGACGGGTCCTCGTCCTCGGCCAGGACCTGGATGGACAGGTTCTTGTGGAACCACCACCGGGTCAGATCCCTCTCCTCGTTCAGGAGCCACCGGGTGACACGCTCCGGGGCCGCAGCGGCCAGAAGTCCGAGCCACTTGGTCACCAGGGGCGCCAGGAGCCGGTCCCCTCGCCAGGCGTCCATGTCCAGGATGTGCCGCCACTGGCTGTCCGAAGCCAGAGCAATGATTTCCAGGCTGTCGGCCGGGCCGTTCTCCAGAACCAGCAGGCGGAAGTCCTGGTCGGACAGGGACCGGACCAGGGCCCCGGCCCGGGGGTGGTCCAGGATGGCTTCCACCGCCTCCTCGGCCGGGAGGGCCATCAGGCGGTTTCTGGCTTCGGCCAGGGGTTCGGGCGGCGCGGGGCGGTTTTTGGGGGTGATGTCGTTCATGGGGACCCTGTTGGTTTGGTTTTGGCTTTTCGCCCCGAGGCCCAGTCGGAGAACTGGGTCAAAAGCAGGATGCCCGGTAGGGCGATGAGGGCGCAGAAAAGGAAAAACATCCCCCAACCCAAGCCATTCACGAAAAAGCCCGTGGGGGCCGAAGCAAACACTCTGGGGATGCCCATGAGGCTTGTCAACAAGGCGTACTGGGTGGCGGTGAATTTTTTGTTGGTGATGCTGGCCATGAAGGCGGCGTAGGCGGCGGTGCCCATGCCCCCGGAGGCGTTTTCAAAGGCGATGACCGCGGCCAGCCACGAAAGGTCCGGGCCCGTGCGGGTGAGTATGGCGAAGCAGGCCGTGGACAGGGCCTGGAGAAATCCGAAGATCCACAGGCTCCGGTAGATGCCCCACCGGAGGATGATCAGTCCCCCGGCCAGGGAGCCGCCGATGGTGGCCCAGAACCCGAAGAGCTTCACCACGGTCCCGATCTGGGTCTTGGTGAAGCCTATCTCCAGGTAAAAGGGCGTGGTCATGATGGAGGCCATCTGGTCCCCCAGTTTGTAGAGGAGGATGAAGGCCAGGATGAGCCACGCCCCGTCCCGGCGGAAGTAATCGGCCAGGGGGCCCGCCATGCTCATCCACAGGCTGGAGGGCGCCTCCGCCTGGGGGGGCTCCGGGGTCAGGAGCGTGGCCAGGATGCCCGGGACCAGGCACAGGGCCAGGATGAGGTAGACCTGGGACCAGGCCATGTGGTCCGCCATGATGAGGCCGCCCCCGGAGGCCAGGAGCATGCCCACCCGGTAGCCGTTGATATAGAGCGACGACCCCAGGCCCAGTTCCTCGTCCGCCAGGTCCTCCCGGCGGTAGGCGTCCACCACGATGTCCTGGGAAGCGGAAAAGAAGGTCACGAAAAACGCGGCCAGGGCCATCATCCAGGGGTTCTGGGCGGGGTTTGAGCGCCCCAGGCCGGCCACGGCGAAGAAGAGGGCCACCTGAGCCATGAGCATCCACCCCCGGCGGCGGCCCAGAAAGGGCGGCACGAACCGGTCCATCACCGGGGCCCAGAGGAACTTCACCGTGTAGGGCAGGCCCACCAGGCTCATGAGGCCGATGGTGGCCAGATCCACCCCCTCCTCCTTCATCCAGGCCTGGAGTACGGAGATGGTGAGCAGAAGGGGCAGGCCGCAGGAAAATCCCATGACGAACGAAACCAGCATCCTACGGCTGAATATGGACCGGACGAACCGGGCGTTTTCCGGCTTCAAGGGCAAAGGCTTTCCTTCATCCCGTTCGGGCCGGGATAGAAAGGGAAAAGAAGAATCCGCAGATTACGCAGGTTCCCAAAAGAAGGAAACCGCAGAGGTTCAAAAACCGGTTCATCCGGCTGAAGCGTACCCGGTTGCCAAGGCAGGCTTTCCAGGGAAGCGGTTGAAGCAGCCCTCCCTTTGGAAAGAAGCAGCCCCCCCCTTTGAAAAAGTAGCAGAACCCCCCTTTGACAAAGGGGGGCAGGGGGGATTTCTTTTGCTTTTAGCCGCTTATCTTTTTTGATAGGTTCGCAATAGCTGAAATGTCCGTCATCCCCGCGAAAGCGGGGGTCCATAACCGTTCGAAAAAACTGGATTCCGGCCTTCGCCGGAATGACGGGCGCAAGAGATTTCGGGCTTTTTGCCTCTCCATCAATATCCCTTTCCCTGGGCGCTGATTTCCCGGGCCAGGGCCTGCCCCAGCTGTTGAGCATCCTCCCGGGAACCCGGATATCCCAGAGCCCTCTCCGCGTCCGTTGCCGCCTTTTCCATGTCCCCGGCCCGGAACCGGGCGTGGGCGGCCATGAGCCATGCCCGGCCGGGCTCCGGCGCGTCCGGCGCAACAGCCTCGTAGGCTCGGGCTGCCTCCGGAAAACGGGAAAGCTCCCACAAAAGCTCCGCCTTCATCATGGCCAGGCGCGGGCCGGAAAACCGGGAAAGCCCCTCGTCCGCCCATTTCAGAGCCTCTTCGGGCTCCCGGGCCTGGCTCCAGGCCGTGGCCAGCCGAAGGTACAGGTCCGGGCCGTCCGGTTCCCCGGCGTCCTGGTAGAGCCGGGCCGCCAGGGCCGGGACACCCACGGACCGGGCCAGGTCCCCGGCCAGGATGGCTTCCTTTTCAGACAGGGGTTCCAGGAACCCGGCGGCCAAAAGGCAGGCCAGGGCATTCTCTCCCTGGTTCGCCTCCAGGAAGAGCCGGGCCCGGATGCGCCACCACTCCGGGTTTCCCGGGTCCTGGGCCGTGAACCGTCCGGCCAGGGAAAGCGCCCGGTCCTGGTCTCCCCATTGGTCCAGGGAATGGACCAGGACCCGTTGCCAGGCCTCCCGGCGCTCGGCGGGCGCGTTTTCCGCCAGGCCGAGGAGGACGTCCAGGGCCTTTTCCGCCTCTGGGCCCGCCAGGAGCGCCCGGGCGAGTCCCTCTTGCCATGCGGGGTCCATGTTGCCGGGCTGGTCTTGGATCAGGGTTTCCCAAGTCCGGGCCGCATCCTGGGGCTCCCCGGCCAGTTCCCATTCTCCGGCTGCCCGGGCCAGGAGGTCCGGGGCCTCGCCGCTCCGGGTCTCGTAAGCCTTTTCCAGGGCCAGGGCCGCGCCGGAGTGGTCCCCGGTCCGGGAAAGGGCCAATCCCAGGTTTTGCCAGGCCGGGGAAAGGGCCGGGTCCTTGTCCAGGGCGGCCCGAAAGCTCGTGGCCGCGTCGGAGGGACGGTCCAGGGAGAGGAGCGCGGTCCCCGCGAAGAAGAACACCAGGGGGTGGGCGTCCGGCCCCTTGACCCGGGGCTGGAGTTGCTCCAAAGCCTCCTGGGCGCGGCCCGCGTCCAGAAGCTCCCGGGCCCGGGTCAGGGCAAAGAGGTCCCCGGGGCCCGGCTCACCGGCCCGGGCCGCCACGGCCAGGCAAAGGCAAAGGGCGAGCCATGCCGCGACCCGCCGGGCGGCCGGAAAACCCCGGCCGGGGGCGGGGGTTTTCCCTATGTCAAATCTCATGGAGGGGCTTGTTTTCGGGGGCCTCGGCCCCGGCCCGGGAAAAGGCTTCCAGCACGGCGCGGATTCGGGAAAGGTCCGGGGGCCGGATCAGGGACAAGTCGTTTTCACCCAGATGTTCCATGCGCGCGAGGACCCAGCCGGGCCGCACCTGGTCCAGGGGCCTGGAGGGCTGGTACACCGGCGGTTCCCCCTCGGCCGCGCACAGGGGCGAGACCACCCCGGCCCGGGCGAGGTCCTCCAGGAGCCGGGCCGTCAGCCGCCGGGGCAGGTCCAGGTGCCCGGCGATCTCCCGGATGGCCCGGGGCGGCTTTCCGGCCGCGAAATCCAGGCACACCTCCCGGGCCACCAGGAGCGCCAGGGCCTTTTCGCTCCAGCTTGAAAACGCCTCCTGGTCGGCTGCGTACTCCCAGGTCCGGGCGTTGGCGTGGGCATAGGAGAGTTCCGCGCCGAAAAGGATGATGATCCAACTCGTGTTCAGCCAGACCAGGAAGAGGGGCAGGGCCGCGAAACTGCCGTAGGCTGCGTTGTACTTGCCCACCCCCACCTGGAAGCTGATGTAGATCCACTGGAAAACCAGGTACATGGCCCCGGTCAGGATTCCGGCCGCAAAACCGGAGCGCCAGGGCACGTTCCGGTTGGGCAGGAAGATGTACAAAAAGGCCAGGGCCAGGGCTATGACGCTGTAGGGCAGGAGGTACAGCAGGGGCGAGAGCAGGGGTTTGATCCAGCCCGCTCCGTAAAAGTTCTCCGAGGCCAGGCGCACGTACCGGCTCACCATCACGCTCCCGGTGGAAGCGGAAATCCACAGGACCGGGGCCAGGATGCTGGCGGCCAGGTAGTCCACGATCATGCGCCCCGGCGGCCGCCGCCCGGACACGTTCCAGATGCGGTTCAAGGCGTCCTCCAGGTTTCCCAGGACCCGGACAACGCTCCAGAAAAGCAGCGCCACCCCCACCCCGGCGAACACCCCGGCCTTGGTGTTCTCCAGCATGGCCATGGCGAACTGGATAAGGCGGCTCACCACCTCCTCCTGGCCACGGAGGTACTGGAGGAGTTGTTTTTCGATATGGTTTTCAAACCCGAAGCCCTTGGCCACGCCCAACAGGAGCGCCAGGATGGGCACCACGGAGAGGAGGGTGTAAAAGGTGAGCCCCGAGGCCCGGCGGAGGCCGTCGTCCTTTTTGAAGTTTACCACCGAGGCCGTGGCCATCCGGAGCGTCCGAATGCCCGCTGCCTGGAGCCAGGGCCGCTCCGTGGCCCGGATATCCCACAGGCCCTTGCCGAAAAGCCATCGGATGCGCTGGACGTGCCGGTTCATGTCATCATCCCGTAGGAAGGTTTGCCAATACCCTATCCATACTACAAAATCCGTTTCTCTTGGAGGATTTTCCGGGCTGTTTGGCCGGCCGTGCCGGGGTCCTTGACTTTACACCCCCGGGCCGGGGATTATCTTGGCCATGATATTGGCGAGGAAATCCCCATGAAGATCCTGGTGTGCGTGAAGCAGGTGCCTGACCCTGACGAGCCCGTTGTCCCGGATGTTTCCGGGCAGTGGCTCGCTCCCGGGGCCGGGCGATGGACCATGAACCGCCTGGACGCCTTTGCCATGGAGCACGCCCTGGTGCTGAAGGACACGGCAGGGGCCACGGTGGAGGCGGTTTCCGTCGGCCCGGACCGGGCCGAGGCCGTGGTGCGCCGGGCGCTCGCCATGGGCGCGGGCGCGGGTTTTCTGGCGCCCATGGACGAGAGGTTCCCGGACCCCATGGCCGTGGCGGCTCTGCTGGCCGGGCTGGCCCGGCAACGGCAACCGGACCTCATCCTGTGCGGGGCCATGAGCGAGGACTCCATGGCCGGGGTCACGGGCCCCATGCTGGCCGCGCTCCTTTTCTTGCCTTTTGCCTCGTCCGTGGTGGAAATCGCCCCGGCGGGTTCTGGCCAAAGCATCATCCGGGCCGTGCGGGAGTTGGAAGGGGGCATGGCCGAGGAACTGGAAATCCGCCTCCCGGCGGTCCTTTCCATCCAGTCCTCGGGCATCACTCCCCGGTACCCGGTCCTGTCGCATGTGCTCCGGGCCAACAAACAGGAAATTTTCCGGCCGGAGGCGGGCGCGCCTTTTTTGCCCCAGCCCCGGCTCCGGTCCCTGGAGACGGCCTTGCCCCCGCCCCCGCCGCCCGGACGGTTCCTCACCGGCACGGCAGCGGAAAAGGCGGAGAAGCTCTGCGATATCCTTATGCAAAGGGGGCTGTTGTGAACGCGCCGCTTCCCCGGTCCTCCTGCGTGGCCGTGGTCCAGGCCCAGGGGGGGCAACCCGTCCCCGCCTGCCTGGACGCCCTTTCTCTGGCTCTTTCCCTTTCCGGGGCAGGGGAGAGGACCCTTTTGGCTATACTGGCCCCGAACCCGGAACCCGTGGCCCGGGATCTGGCCGGGCAATACGGCTGCCCAACAGTGGCCGTTTCCGTGGCCGATGGAGCCTCCGCCGGTTCCTTGGCGGCTGTCCTGGCCGGGATGGTCCGGGAGGCCGGTGCCCAATGGGTCTGCCTGGGCCACACGCCCTTTTCCGCAGACCTGGCCCCGGCCCTGGCGGTTCTCGCCGGGGGATGCTGCGTCCCGGGGGTGGAGGCCGTGGAGCGGGGAGAGGGCGGTCCGGTATTTTCCCGGTCCGTGGCCGGGGGGCGGCTGATCCAGAAGATTTCGCCCCTGGCTTTTCCAGCGGTGCTGACCGTCCTGGGAGGCAGCCAGACTCCCCCGGAGGAATCCGTTGGCCCGGCCGGGGAGGTGGTTTTTCGGGAGGCCGGGGCCGCGCCGGAGGGCATACGCTCCCTGGGCGTGTTGCGCCGTACCGGCCAGGAACCCGGTTTGGCGGACGCCGAGGCCGTGGTGGCCGTGGGCCGGGGCATGGGCTGCGAAGAGAATCTCGGGGCCGCCCGGCGGTTGGCCGCGCTCTTTCCCCGGGGAGTTCTCGCCGGGTCCCGGCCAGCCTGCGATCTGGGCTGGCTCCCCCACCGGTGTCAGGTGGGGATCACGGGGGCCACCGTGGCTCCGGCTCTGTACCTGGCCTGCGGAATCTCCGGCGCGTTCCAGCACGTGGCCGGAATGCGGGGCTCCCGTTTCGTGGTGGCTGTGAACCGGGATGAAAACGCCCCCATCTTCCACGTGGCGGACCTGGGGGTGAAGGAGGACGCGGTGAACTTTTTACCGCTATTGGCCCAGGCCTGCGAAAAGCGCCGGAAGGAGGGCGGATCGTGAGGAGCTTTTTTGCTATCGTTTTGGCGGTCCTGGCGGCCTGCCTGTTTCTGGCGGTTCCCGGAGCCATGGCCGGTGCCATGAACGGCCCCTCCGACGCCGCCCCGGCATCCCCGGCATCCCCGGCGGCCCGGGCCGCGGACCCGGCCGGTGCTGATTTCTTTGTCCAAATGTACCAGCAATACCTGTCCCCCGTGGCCGGGGAACGGTGCCCCATGCACCCCTCCTGCTCAGCCTACGCCCGTGGGGCCCTGGCCCGGGACGGGGCTCTCAAGGGATTCATCATGGCCTGCGACCGGCTTCTGCGCTGCGGCCGGGACGAGACCCGCCTTTCCCCCAAGGTCTGGGTGGAAGGCCGGCCCCTGACCTACGACCCGGTGGAAGCCAACGAATGATGACTTCGCAAAAAGTCCGTCTGCGGCGTTGCGCTGCACCGGGAAAAGGCTCAACGTACAGAAGTACGCCTCGCATTTTCCCGGCTTGCGCGCTTTGCATACGGAGCTTTTTTCGAAGTCATTCTGATGGGGTTCCGCAAAAAAAGCGCCCGCCAGGGAATCCCGTGGCAGATTCCCGGTTTTGTCTAATAGGGAACGGGGAGCCTCTTTTGCCCGCTTTTCGTCTGGGAAGGAAGAAACTCCATGACCTTGGATGTTGGCCGTGAGGCGGCGGAGATTTTCGATTCGGGTCTGGATTGCGCGGAGAGTGTGTTGTTGGCCCTGTCCCGGCGGATGGGGATCGAATCGCCATGGATCCCCCGCATCGCCACAGGGTTCTGCGGCGGCCTGGCCCGGACCAACGGCCCGTGCGGGGCCTTGACCGGGGCGCTCATGGCCCTTTCCCTTTGGGCGGGCCGGGATGCGGCCAAAGGGTCCAAGGACGCCTGCTACGCGGCGGTCCAGGCCCTGGTTTCCCGGTTTGGCCGGGAGTTCGGTTCCACCAACTGCCTGGATCTCCAGGGCCACAACCTTTCCAGACCGGAAGGCCGGGAGGCCTTTACCCGGGAGAACACCCGGGAGAAAAAGTGCCGTTGGTTCACGGAACGCGCCGCCAGTCTGGCCGGGGTGATCCTGGAATCGTCGCGTTAATCCGCTGTTCGGCCTTGACAATCCCATGTCACTTCTCATCTTTTTTGATAACAATTCCTGATTAAAGCATGGCCCAGGCTATTGCCCAGGGAAACCCGAACCCCAGACCAGGAGAGAAAACCCATGAGCAAGACGGAGAAGGATCTCGCAGAGGCTTTTGCCGGTGAGTCCCAGGCCAACCGCAAGTACCTTGCCTTTGCCAAGCAGGCGGAAAAGGAGGGCTTCGGCCAGATCGCCCGCCTGTTCCGGGCTGCCGCCGCCGCGGAGACGGTCCACGCCCATGCCCATCTGAAGGCCATGGAGGGCGTCCGCTCCACCGCGGAAAACCTGAAAGAGGCCCTGGAAGGCGAGATCCACGAGTTCAAGAACATGTACCCGGCCATGATCGCCAACGCCGAGGCCGAGGGCCACAAGGCGGCCAAACGGAGCTTCGCCTTTGCCAACGAGGTGGAGAAGATCCACGCCGGGCTCTACGAAAAAGCCCTGGCCGCCCTCACGTCCGACGCCACCATGCCCGACACGGGCTATCACGTGTGCAGCGTGTGCGGATACACCTGCGAGGGCGAGGCCCCGGACAAGTGCCCCGTGTGCGGCGCGGGCAAGAAAGCGTTTTTCGCCCCGGACGAGGGCTGACAGCCGGGCGCGTCGCCCCCGGACGCCTCCTTTTTCCAGGGATGATGGAGATGCAAAAAGCCCGAAATTCACCCTATCCGTCATTCCGAGAAGCTTATCCCCGCGAAATCGTGGAACGGGAATCCAGTTATTTCAAGGCCTTTTGCATCTCCATCAAAAACAGGATTTTTTTTAAACACGGCCCGGACTGGGTTCCTCCCTTGAAAAAGAGGGGACAGGGCACTGGTGTCCGGTTAAAAGCATTTGAAATTTAAGGCTATTTGGTTCTGGCCTGCGTGCTCTTGTTGTGATGGCGGATTGAAGAGTTCGTACAGGTTTCGCCGTTTGAAGATGGCGACCTGCAGCAATTTCAAGGTTTGGGGCATGGTATGCTCCAGCTTGGCCCGCCTGGAGGTTGGGGGGGCCATTAGACGGATCGGGGGGAGTGGGGCGCATCTCAAAAGCCTGGACCAATTTTTAAAGGCTCCATACGCGCGGAGGGAGGTGATGCCCTCCGGCACGGAAAACAGGCACGAAAAGGGCTACCAACGACCCCGGGAGCTTCGGCTTGCCGGGATTCTTTTTTGGCCCCTTGCGAAAAATATGGGGACAGGATGGGGACAAAACGGGGGGGAAAGAAAAACAGGTTACAACCAGAAGGCTATAACTTATTGATTTTACTGGATAGGCCGGCAGGACTCGAACCTGCGACCTACGAATTATAAGACAGAATTCCTGAGTTTTCTAACCTCCTAATATCTTTCTAACATTTTGATATAATAGCCTATATTGATTCCTGATTTCCACTGAGTTTATCCGAGTTTGGCTGATTTTGAAAAAAAGTCCCGCCCCAAGTCCCACCCTGCCCAGGAGTCCGTAGGTCCCTGGTAAAGGGTCCGAGCCTGGGACGCGGTTGACCTCCTTTCGTAGCTTGAATCCATCCCCCTGCTTCGTAGCACTTTCCGGACCGTATTGCGAGACAGGCGTAAATCCTAGTCGATCCCGCTAATGGACTTCCCTTTGCGCCGAGCCAAACGAATCTTCTCGATCGTCTTCACCGTCAGCATCCCTCCCGGGCCGCCCTTTATCCCTACCGATGAAGAAATTCCCCCGCGCCAAAGGTGTCAATTTCGGAAGCCGATTACCCCCCAGACTGAGTCAATTTTGCATGGTGGATCACCCGGCTGCGGTCGATTCTTTACCAACAGGTCCATGCTGCCGCCTGTGGAGCAAATCGTTTGCATCAAGTTCATCAAAAAGATTTCTTGGAGCTTGCCTTTCCGTTTCCATCATGCATAATTTGTTTTGTATAGTTTATGTATAATTCTACCCTGGCGCCCGGGCCTTTCCCATGGGTTGCCACCTGGCCGGGGAATGGAGGATCATGGCCGAACCATCCCGAGGATGGATGCGCATTGCGGACCTGGAGCGCCTTTCCGGGATTCCCCGGCGAGCCATCCACTACTTTCTTAAGCTGGGACTGCTCCATCCGCCCAGGAGGACCGGGAAAACCATGGCCTATTACGACATGGGCCACCTCATGAAGCTCACCATGATCCGGGAAGCCCAAGACCGGGGGCTGTCTCCCGGGGCGGTCCGGGAATACCTGGACCGGGTGGAGGGCCTGGATGGAAACGATTCCGAGCTCGCCGCCACGGTGCCCGCGGCCCCGGAGACGGCCCCTGCGCCCGTCGCCCGCGCCCGGCGGGGAGCCGGGGACCGGGGCAACCGGGAGGCCATCCTGGACCAGGGGCGGCGGTTCTTCACGGAAAAAGGCCTGTCCCAGACCCGGGTCAACGAGATCATCCAGGAACTGAACATCGGCAAGGGCACCTTTTATTTCTATTTCAAGGACAAGAAGGACCTGTTCCTGGAATGCGTGCCCTGGCTGTTCGAAAGCATGTTCTCCGGCGGCTGGGAAAAGATCCGGGCGGAAAAAGACCCGGTCCGGCGGCTGGAGATGCGCGCTCACCTGGTTTCCGGGGTCATGGACGATTTCTGCGCCATCCTGCGCCTGGCCCGGGAGGCTATGGAGGACCCCGAGCCGCGCCTCCGGGACATGGGCAGAAAAATCCACCGGTCCATCCACGGCCCGGTGGAAGCGGACATCGAGAGCGGTATCCGCCAGGGGCGGTTCCCGGAGATGGACCCCAGGGCCGCGGCCGCAGCCCTGGTGGGGGCTTTCGAAGGAATCCATTCCATGGCCTCCGTGCGGGGAGGCATCTCCCCCGAAGACCTCACCCGCCAGGTCCGCCATCTTTTCAGCCTCCTCTTCCAGGCCGCCTGACCCGGCTTCGGGCCAGGCTCCACGAACGGCCATACTATACATATACTATACAATTGCCGTATCCTTGTCGCCACAAAAAGCCTTGTTGTTCTTAGAAATATATATTAATTACAGGCTATTATATCAAAGCATGCGCCCGCCTGTTTTCTGTTGACTCAAGAGTCGATATGGTCTACCCCTTATCCAGGGTGTCATAAAATCATCGGAAATGTTCTTCTTGGAGGCAGGTCATGCGGGATGTAGCCATCGTGGGCGCGGGAATGATCCGGTTCGGCAAGTACCCGGAAAAATCCATCAAGGACCTGGTGCGGGAGGCGGTCACCGCCGCCCTGGCCGATGCGGGCGCGGACCCCAAGGTCCTGGAGGCCGCTTACGTGGGGTCGGCCGCCCCGGGGATCATGACCGGCCAGGAGCAGATCAAGGCCCAGGTGACCCTGAGCGCCATGGGCATCGACACCATCCCCATGTACAACGTGGAAAACGCCTGTGCGTCCTCCTCCTCGGCCCTGAACCTTGCGTGGACCGCCGTGGGGGCCGGGGTGTTCGACTGCGCCCTGGTGGTGGGCTTCGAAAAGCTCTACGATGTGGACAAGATGAAGTCCTTCATGGCCCTGGGCACCGCCGTGGACATCGAGCGGGTCCATGAGTTCCTGGCCCAGGTGGCGGAGAAGGAAGGGGGCCAGATCCTCTCCGGGGATTCCGGCAAGAGCAAGAGCATCTTCATGGACATGTACGCCTACTACACCCGGCGGGCCATGGAGAAGTACGGCCTCACCCAGGAGCATTTCGCCAAAATCGCCGTGAAGAGCCACAAGCACGGAGCGCTGAATCCCCACGCCCAGTACCAGAAAGAGGTGACCCTGGAGCAGGTCATGACCTCGCCGGAGGTGGCCTTTCCCTTGACCCGCCTCATGTGCTCCCCGATCTCCGACGGCTCGGCCGCCGTGATCGTCTGCTCCAAGGAAAAGGCTGCCCAATTCACCACCAAACCCGTGTGGATCGAGGCCTCGGTGGTGGGGTCCGGACGCCTGGGCCAGGATTTCGACGACACCCTGACCCTGCGGACAGGGAAGAAAATCTTCGAAAAAGCCTCAGTGGGCCCAAAAGACATTGATCTCGTTGAGGTCCACGACGCCACCAGCCCCTCAGAAATTTTTGCCCTGATCGAGCTGGGCCTCGTTCCCGGTGACCGGGCTGCCGAGTACATCGACTCCGGCTTTCTGGAGATCAACGGCCGGCTGCCCACCAACACCTCCGGCGGCCTGGCGTCCAAGGGGCACCCCATCGGCGCCACGGGCCTGGGCCAGATCCACGAGGTGGTGCGCCAGCTCCGGGGCGAGGCCGGGGCGCGCCAGGTGAAGAACGCCCGGGTGGGCATGACCCACAACGGAGGAGGCATCCTGGGTGTGGACGCTGCAGCCATGGCCCTGCACATCTTCAAAAACTGAGAAGAAAATATGTGGCAAAAACATCCCGGGAGGACACCATGGATCAGAACCAGGACCGGCCTTACTGGAACATGGAGATCGAACCCCTGCTGAACACTCCCGCCATGAGGGAGACCCAGCTGGAAAAGCTATTAACCTCCCTGGCGTGGCAGTATGAGAACACGCCCTTCAACCGGCGGCGGTTCGACAAGGCGGGGGTCAAACCCGGGGACATCCAAAGCTTCGACGATTTCGCCCGGGCCATCCCTGTGGCGGGTCAGGCCGAGATCCGGGAACTCATCGGGGAGATCGGCCTGGATTTCAACCGCCTCATGCTGGAGCTTTTCGGCAAGGCCCGGATGGACGACCTCTACCTCCTCACCACCACCTCGGGCACCACGGGCATCCCCACGCCCTACCCCAACTTCCACACGGCCATTGCCGACGCCCAGGAGATGATGTGTCGGGCCGCCTGGCGCATGGGCCTCAGGCCGGAGAACCACCACCGCATCGGGCTTTGTTTCGGCCTTTCCATGCACGCGGCCGGAACGCCCCAGGTGCTCCTTTTCAAGAACTTCCCCGGGGTCACCATCGTGCCCATCGGGGCCGAGGCGGGCACGGAAAAGATTCTCCAGTTCATGCAGCTCTTCAATGTGGACGTTTTTCTGGGCACGCCCTCCCTGGCCCTGCACTTGATCGAACGCTGCCCCCAGGTCCTGGGGCGTCCGGTGAAGGACCTGGGCATCAACATCATGATCCTGGGGGCCGAGCCCGGGGCGGGCATCCCCGAGGTGCGCCACCGCCTGGAAACCGAGTACGGGGCCCGGGTCTTCGACGCCGGGGCCGGATACGGCTGCTCCTGCGAGGACCCCGTGTACCAGGGCATGCACTGGATCGGGGACGACTATTGCCACTACGAGCTCATCAACCCGGAGACCAAGGAGCCCGTGCCCCTCACGAACGGCGCAACGGGCCTCATGGCCGCCACCTCCCTGCATCCCCAGGGAGCGGTCTGGTTCGACATGCGCTTCACCTTGAACGACATCCACCAGGTCTTCACCGACCCCTGCCCCTGCGGCCGGACCGGGTTCAGGTACAAGATCGTGGGCCGGGCCGACGACATGCTGAAGGTCAAGGGCGTGCCCGTGTACCCGGCGGCCATCGAGGGCGTGATCCACTCCATGCCGGACAAGCTCACCGGCTCGTTCCGCATCGTCCTGGACGAGCCCCCGCCCCGGGTGGTGCCGCCCCTGAAGCTTAGGGTGGAATTTGCCGAAGGCGTGCGGGAAGAGGACCTCCCGGCCCTGGAAAAGGAGCTGGCGAGCCGGATGCACGCGCTGTTGAAGATCCGGCCCGCCATCACCTGGCTGGCCCCCAACAGCCTGGAACGCGCGGTGAAAAAGACCCAGATTTTGGAAAAGACCTACGAAAAATAGCCCCGGACCGGCCACACCCCTGGCCGCCATCCCCCGGGAGGAACCGCCATGCTCGAAAAGCTCAGGCAATTGAACCTTCCCCGGGCCCGGTTCGCCCGCATGATCGCGGACCCGGAAAAATGTGACGGTTGCGGCCGGTGCGTCCAGGCCTGCCCCATCCAGCTTTTGGAACTCCATGAGGGCAGGCCCCGGTCCAACATGCGATACGACGCCTTCCGGTGCATCACCTGCCAGAACTGCGTGGCCGTCTGTCCCAACAACGCGGTGACCGTGGAGGGGGATTACCGGGTGGGCGAGGGGTTCTGGAAGAACACCCACCTGTACCCCGGCGAAAAGACGCCCCCGGCCCCCCTGGCGGACCGGGCCGGCGAGCCCTGGGAAGCCTTTGAGGGCGAACTCACCGAAACCGAGCGGGTCATCTACCAGCGGCGCAGCGTGCGGCTCTTCCGGAAAAAGGGTGTTGACCGGGCCCTGGTCCAACGGGTCATTGAGGCCGGCCGGTTCGCCCCATCCGCCGGGAACGGCCAGCCCTGGGCTTTTGTGGTGGTTCAGGGCCGCCCGGCTGTGGGCGCGCTGAACGAACGCTGCAAAAAAGCCCTGAAGGCCGCCGGATTCCTGACCCTGCCCCACCCCTGGCTGGAAAAGCGGACACCCGGCGAACCGGCCGCCCGGCTCAAAGCCTGGCAGCACGCCATTCTGCCCCTGCTCACGGCCCTGAAAACCGGCGAGGTGGAGCCCCGGGCCCGGGGCGGCATCAACGCGGCAAGCTCCGACCCCAAGTACGACATCTTCTTTGGCGCGCCCTGCGTGATCCTCCTTCTGGTGGACCGCCGGGGTGTGGGAGACCCCGTGCTGGATCTCGGCATGTGCGGCCAGAACATGGTGCTGGCAGCCCACTCCCTAGGCCTGGGGACTTGCTACGTGAGCCTGGTGAAGGCCGTGAACTTCCAGGCGGATTTGAAAAAGAAGCTGGGCATCCGCCGTCCGTTCAAGTTGGTGACGTCCATTGCCCTGGGATGGCCCAGGGGCACGGTGGACCGCCCTGTGGCCCGGGAGCAGCCCCGGGTGGGATGGGTGGACCGGCTTTGAAGCACGCCCCCGCAGCTTGAGGAGACCCGATATGCCGGGAGTGTTGAAACAAATCAAAGATGGATTCATTTCCTGGTTCGTGAAGCAGCGCCCCATCATGAAGGTGGGGATGAAGTTCGTGGAGTTGAACTACTACGCGGGCCGGGTCCCGGTCCTGAAGAGCCTGCACCCCTGGGTGAAAACCTCCCGCAACAGCGCAAGCTACCTGCCCTTCCGGGTCACGGTGAACCAGGAACTGGGCCGCCCGGTGAACGAGGTCCTGCCGCCCCAGATCCTCCATGACCTCATCGATCAGGCTGAGCAGCACATCCTCATGGATGAATGCCTCTGCCGCCGAACCCAGGAGTGTGAAAACCACGATCCCGGAATCGGCTGCCTGTTCATGGGCCCCTCAGCCCTGGCCCACATCCCGGAAAAGATCGGGCGCCGGGCCAGCCGCCAGGAGGCCCACGCCCACGTGGAACGGGCCGTGAAAAATGGGCTGGTGCCCATGGCGGGCAAGGTGAGGGTGGACAACTTTCTGTTCCTGGCCCCGGAGCGGCACCAGCTCCTGTCCGTGTGCTTCTGCTGCCATTGCTGCTGCATGATGGGCTACTACCGCCACGCGGGCAGGCAGATGGACCACATGATGGAGCCCATCCCCGGGGCCAGGGTTACCGTGACGGACGCCTGCCAGGGCTGCGGAACCTGCATCGAAACCTGCATCTTCGAGGCCATCCGCCTGGAAAACGGACGGGCCGTGCATACGGACGCCTGCCGGGTCTGCGGCCGGTGCGAACGCTATTGCCCGAACCAGGCCGTGGAACTGGTCCTGGAGAATCCGGATTATTTGGAGGACGTGAAAACGCGAATCCTGTCCTATGTGCGGCTGAAGTAAGGCCCGGGGAATGGGGGCGATTTCCTCCTGTTCCCCGGATGATCCAGGGAGCCGATTCCTGATGGAAAAAGTGGTGGTCATCGGTTCGGGCGTGGGCGGGCTGGCCTGCGGCGCGCTTCTCGCCCAAAAGGGCGCATCGGTCACGGTGCTGGAGTCCCACCCCTTCATCGGCGGGCGTTGCGCGGCCTTCACGCGGGACGGTTTTGTCTGCGACTTTGGGGTGCACATGTTTTCCCTGGGCAACCTGGGGCCCCACGGCCAGGCAGCCCGCCGCCTGGGAGTGGATCTCCCCTTCGTGACCCGCCATCCTTCCTGCCGGGTCATGGGGCGCGCGGATTTCGATTTTCCCCTGGACATCAAACCCCTGCCAAGGCTGGCGCTTCTGGCGGTCCGGCTGGGGATCAAGCCTTCCCGCCTCCCGGGGGCATGGAAACTTTTCCGCGCCCTTTTGTCAGGCCGGATCCGCCCGGACATGGAGGACCTCACCGCCCGGGAATACGTTTTGCGCTACAGCACGGACCCGGCGGTGCACGTTTTCGTGAACTGCCTGTGCCAGCTCTACTTTGCCGTGGATTACCTCACGGTCAGCGCCGCCGAGTTCGCCCTCTGTTTCGGGCGGATGTTCAACGAGTCGGCCTTCGGCTACCCGGCCGGAGGATGCAAGGCCATCCCGGACGCCTTTGCCAAGGCCCTCTACCGAGCCGGAGGCAGGATCTTGACCAACACCCGGGCTGTAAACATCCGGGTGGAAAACAACGAGGTCCAGGGCGTGGAAACCAAGGATGGATTCTTCCCGGCGGACCGGGTGATCTCCAACGCGGGAATCGCCCTCACCGCGGGGCTGGCCGGGGAGTCCGCCCTGGGGCGCGAGTTCGTGGAACGAGCCGGAAAACTCCGGCATTCCAACCCCTACATCACCATCCAATACGCCCTGGACCGGCCGGTGATTCCCTACCCGGTGGTGTTCCACATGCCGAACCTCCCGGCAGAGGAGGTATTCTCCTACGTGCAAAACCGGGTCCCGCCCAAAGACCCCTACATCTTCATGCCCGTGCCCTCCAACCTGGACCCCTCCCTGGCCCCGCCGGGAAAACAGCTCGTCATCGCCGGGACCGCCGCTCCGGCCCGGGCGGGGAAAGGGCTATGTGACGAAATCCTGGACGTGGTGGACGCCAAGGTGAAGGAGCTGTTTCCGGGCCTGGCCGGCGCGGTGATCCGGGAGTTCAGGACCAGCCGGGCGGATGTGACGGGCCTCACCGGCCACCCGGACGGCGAGGCCATCGGCCTGGCCCAGACCCCGGACCAGTCCGGTCCCCGCCGGCCGCGTCACGAGACCCCGGTGAAGGGGCTCTACCTGGTGGGGGCTGACGCCGGGGCCCGGGGCATCGGAACCGAAATGGCCGTGGCCAGCGCCCTGAACCTGGCGGACCGTTTGACAGGGCCCGCCGGGAGCTGAAACCGAGGGAAGAACCCGCGACCCCTTCCCCTTTCCCCGGTGTCACGAAGGATGGATTTGGAGTTGACAGGAAATTTCCGCACCCGTACAGTAACCATCGGTTACTAACCATTGGTTACCCCTCCAGGGAAGGCCTGTCATGCTTTTTCTCACCACCAGTTTGATGGACGCAGCCGTCCCGCCAGGCGCGCCGTCCCCGCCAATGGGCCAGGTCGTCGCCCGGCCCATTCCCCCTGGGCAGCGTACCGGACCGCCAGGGAATGCAATCCTCCAAGAATCCGGCCACTACCTCCAACCCATTTTCCACCCAAAAGGAGGCATCTCATGAAACTCTGGTCCAGGGGTTTGGGCACCACCGAGATCACCATGGATTTCTTGAACTACGTGGTGAAAAAGGACCCGGAAAGCGAGAACGTGCTCATCATCGGGCAGATGCAGGACCCGGTGAACTGGGAGTTCCGCATCACCATGGGGCCGGAGGACATTCCCGGGTTCATCAAGATGCTTTTCCACGTCTGCGTGCTGAAGCTGGGGGTCTTCAACGCCCACCGCTACATTTCCTACCTGCTCAAAAAGGAAGGCCACGCCGCCCAAGACAAGGACAAGCTGGAGGAAAAGGTGAACGCGGCCTACGACCAGATGATGCGCCGGAGCCGCCCGGGACGCCCAGCCCGGCCGGGGCGCGGATAATGAACCGCCGGAAAACGGGATACGCCGATCTGCCATTCATTCCGTAAACCAGAGGAGAGATTTCCATGCCGGATTACGACGTCATCGTCATCGGAGGGGGGATCAGCGGCCTAGCCTGCGCCGGATACCTGGGCCGGGCCGGGTTGAAAACCCTGGTGCTGGAAAACCGGGGGGAGTGCGGGGCCCACTGCGACACCACCGAGCCGGGCATCCCCGGCTTTCTCCACAACCTGCACACCACCTGGCTCATCACGGCCATGAGCCCGGCCATGGGCGACCTGGAGCTGGAAAAATACGGCATCGAGTACCGCACCACGGACATCGTGTATGCGAAAACGTTCGCGGACGGGAAAAACGTCCTCATGGCCAATGACCCCTTTGCCACCATGGCCAGCTGGGAAAAATTTTCCGCCCATGACGCCGGAGTCCTGGCTGCCGCCGTGGACCTCTTCCTTCCCAACCTGGAAGAGGTCACGGACATCATGCACGCCTTTGCCTTCCAGGCCCCCAGCCACGAAAACGAGCGCCGCCTGGGCAAATTCCTGGACGGGTTCTACAAAAAGATCGGTCTCGGGGCCACGTTTGAGGAAGTCTACAAGATGAACGGCTTCCAGGTCATGGATCTCATGTTCGAGTCCGAGCACATCAAGACCATGATCCAAAGCCTTTCGTGGATTTCCGGCATCGCGCCCATCCACCGCACCGTGGGGGCCATCGGCACCTCCCTTCTGGCCCCCCTCACCGGCCCCATCTACCCGGTGCACGTGTCCCGGGGAGGTTCCCACGAGGTGACCCACGCCCTGGTCCGCGCGGCCACGGCCCACGGCGTGAAAATCATGACCTGCTGCCCGGCGGAAAAGCTGGTGGTGGAAAACGGCGAGGTGGTCGGCGTCACCCTGTCGGCGGACGCCATCTATCCCAACGAAACCATCACGGCCAAAAAAGTCGTGAGCAACCTCACCGTGGTTCCCACCTTCCTCCACATGATGGGCGAGGAGGTCATAGGCGCGAAAATGGCCCACGCCATCGGCAAATTCTCCTACGAGGAGCAAAATCTCTTTGGCGTGTACTACGCCCTGAAGGGCGCGCCGGAGTTTGCCTCGGCCGGGTACGATCCGGGCATCCAGCGGTCCTTTATGGGCTATTTCGGCGGAGAGGATTCCCGGGAGATGGAGCGTTATGGGGCCAGCCTCCTTTCCGGCCGCATCCACCCGGACATCATCGCCAACTGGTTCGTGCCCACCCTGGCCGACCCCACCCAGGCGCCCGAGGGCTGCCACACCTCCTTTGTGTGGCTCGATGTCCCTCCGTCCCCCGTGTCCTGGAAAAACGGCCGGCTTCCCGGCTTCGACTGTTGGGACAACATCAAGGACGACCTGGCCGACCAGATCACCGACACCTACGAGCGCTATGCCCCGGGGTTCAAGGACCTGATCCTGGACCGGGTGCTCTACACGCCCATGGACATGTTCCGCAACAACCCCTCGGCCATCCGGGGCAACTGGTCCGGGGGCTCGGTGAACCCGGAGCAGTTCTACCAGAACCGGCCCGTTCCCGGCGTGTGCGTGGGCGGCGGCGCGAGGACTTTCATGAAGAACCTCTACCTGTCCAACTCCATCCATCCATGGGGAACCTCCTGGCTGGCCCCGGGCTACATCGCGGCCTGCGAGGTTGCCGAGGACATGGGCGTCCGGGACCAGCCCTGGTGGAAATACAAGGCCTGCCAGTGGTACCTGGAAAACGCGGCCCGCATACCCGCGAACCTGGGGGTGAAATAGCGCCATGAAAAAGAACTGCGACGTCGTGATCATCGGAGCGGGGCCCAACGGCCTCACCTGCGCCGCCTACCTGGCCCGGGCCGGGCTTTCGGTGGTGGTCCTGGAAGCGCGCCACGAGACCGGTGGCGGGCTGGACACCCTGGAGTTCGGCGGGTTCAAGCACAATCTTCACGCCATCTACCACATGATGGCCGAGATCATGCCCGCGCATCAGGATTTCCGTTTGGCGGAAAAAGGGGTGAGGTACATCTATCCCGAAGTCCAGGCAGCCTATATAAACCCCGGGGAAAAGCCGGTGATCCTCTACCGGGACCCGGAACGCACCGCCGGGTATCTTTCCTCGGCTTTCGGATCGGACCAGGGCAAAAATTACGCCCGCATGTACGCGGACTTCAAGGAGTTCTCGGACAAGATCCTCATCCCCTGCACCTACGTGCCTTCCGTACCGCCCATCGAACAGGTCCAGATTCTGGAGCGGGCCAAAGACGACGTGGGCCGGAGGTTCAACGAGGTGGCCGAGCTGACCCCCATGGAGATGCTGGACCAGTACGAACTGGCCGACCCGGTGCGGGCCGCGGTGCTGAACCTCTTCACCATGTGGGGCCTCTCCCCCTTCGAGGCTTTGGGCTACATCTTCCCCCTGTACGTGTACCGCATGACCAACGCGGCCCTCTGCGCGGGCGGCTCCCACCGGCTTTCCTCAGCCCTGTACAAGACCGTTCTTGCTGCTGGCGGGGAGATCTGGGACCGGATGCCCGTGGTCCGGGTGATCCTGGAAAACGGCCGGGCAGCCGGGGTGGTCACCGAGGACGGCACGGAGATTCGGGCCCGGGCCGTGGCTTCCACCGTGGACCCGAAACAGAATTTCCTCACTTTTTTCGAGGAAAGCGAAATCCCGGAGCATCTGGTGGCGAGCGCCAAGCGCTGGGAGTGGGAAAAATCCAGCCTGTTCGGCGTCCATGCGGCCCTGCGCCAGGCTCCGGTCTACGTGGGTTCGGACGAATACCCGGACCTCAACCGGGCCATGGTCACCTTCCTGGGCATCCGGGACACGGACGCGCTCCTGGACCATTTCGAGGACGTGGAGGATGGCAAGCTCCCCGACACACCCCTGGGGCACGTCACCTGCGCCTCGATATTCGATCCCATCCAGGCGCCCAAGGGCTTTGCCACGGGACGTTGGGAATGTTCGGCTCCCTTTGACTGCGACTGGGACCGCATCAAGGGCGACTACGCCCAAACCTGCCTGGAAACCTGGAAACAATACGCCCCCAACCTGGAGACTCTCCACACCATCGTGTATCCTCCCTCCTACATCGAAAAGAAGATGAAGAACATGGTGCGGGGCTCCATCAAGCAGGGCGCGTACATTCCCCTGCAGATGGGCTATTTTCGGCCCAATGAGAGCTGCTCCCAGGCATGGACGCCCATTGAGGGCTATTTTGTGTGCGGGGCCAGCGCCTATCCGGGCGGCATGATCATCGGCGGTCCCGGTTACATCGGGGCCAATATCGTCGCCGAGGAACTGGGCGCGGAAAAAAACTGGGAGGAACCGGAAATCGTTCGCCAGGCCCGGAAGGCGGGGATCATCGCGGACTGATCCGGTATGGCGTGGCCGGAGCCTTTCCCTTTCCGGCGAAACAGGGGGGACCCATGAAGAATAAGCGGATTTTCGTCACCGGCATGGCCGGCTACGTGGGCGGGTGCCTGGGCCGGGAGCTGGACCGGACGGATTGGTGCGAACGTTTTTACGGCATGGACTTGAAGGAGCCCCTGGCCAAATATCGCAAGGGCGAATTCCGGCGGATGGATGTTAACTCCCCCGCCCTGGTGGAATGGATTCGCGAGGTCCGGCCGGACATCCTGATCCATCTGGCCTTCATGGTGGACCCGGTGCATGACGATGCCCTCATGCACAAGGTCAACGTGGGGGGGACGGAAAATGTGCTCCGCGCCGTGAAGGAGGCTGGTGTGCCCCAGGTCCTGGTGGCCAGCTCCGCCACGGCCTACGGCGCCTGGCCCGACAACCCGGTGCCCCTGAAGGAAAGCGACCCCATCCGGCCCCATCCCGATTTCCGCTACGCCAAGGACAAGGCCCTGATGGAAGGGATGCTCAAGGAATTCGTCCGGGACAACCCCGGGGTGAACCTCTCCATCGTACGGCCCTGCGTGATCTACGGCCCCAACGTGGACAACTACATCTCCGGGCTGTTCACCATGCCCCTTGCCCTGAAGCCGATAGGGTACGATCCTGTGTTCCAGTTCGTGCACGAGGACGACGTGGTGGGGGCCATCCTGGCCATCTTGGAAAAGGAGGCCCGGGGGCCCTTCAACCTGGCCCCCCCGGACACGGTTTCCGTCAGCGCCATCAACGCCATGACCAGCCGGCCGGCCGTGCCCATGCCCCATTTCGCGCTCAAGGCGGGGTTTGCGGCGGCCTGGAAACTGCGCCTGCCCATTCTCAAGGTTCCGGCGTCCTTCCTGGATTTCGTGCGCTATCCCTGGATCGTGGACAGCACGCGGCTCATGGAGGAAGTGGGCTATTCGTTCACCTACTCCACCGAGGACACCATCCGCATCATGCTGCGGGCCAAAAAAATTCTGCCGTGACAAATCCGCCTTGCTCCGCTATGCGTGCCGCCGGGGTCTTTATGGGAGTCATGGAAAGGATTCGGAATGGCAGAACAATCCATGCAAAAAAAAAGAGGCGGGAAAAACCGGTCCGAAGCGGTCCTGGAGGCGGCCCGGGAGCTTTTCTTCACCCAGGGCTACAACGGCACCACCATTGAGCAAATCGCCAAAAAGGCCGGTTACAGCAAGCGGACCGTCTACCTGGACTTCCTGAACAAGGATGATGTGTTCATCAGCGTCTGCGCTGTGGGAATGGAAATCCTCCTCGCCCGGCTCCGCACCCTGGAGTTGGAATGCCTCCCCATTCAGGAGTTCATCGACCAATTTTTGCAGGTGCTTTCCGCCTATTCCAGGGAGCACCCCAACTACCTGAGGATGTTCTGCATCGAAGCCACGCCCAGGGTCATCGCCAACTGCTCGGAAGCGGTCCGGAGACACGTCGGGGAACTGGAACGGGCCGGATTCCGCATCGTGGTGGCCCAGGTGGAAAAGGCGGTGTCCGAAGGGATCATCCCCCCCATCGATCCCTGGGAGGCGGCGGGCATCTTCATCGGCTCGGTGACGGGCATCGTGCTCCTGTCCCTTGGGGGAAGCCAGACTGTTTTCTCCCAGGAAACGCTGGAAACCATGGGCAAAAAAGCCGGTTGGCTCCTTTGGCGCGGCATGTGCCAGAGCCCTGTTCCCCAATAACTGGACCGTTTGATGTGTTAGAATCCCTCAAGATTGGGAAGGAGGGGTCTGATGAAGGGGAAGCGGTTCAGTCAGGAGAAGGTCACCGGGATTTTGAAGGAGGCGGAGTGCAAGGGCGGACCATCGGGGGATCTCTGCCGGAAGCACGGGGTTTCGGAGCAGACCGTCTACCGCTGGCGCAGGACTTACGACGGGCTGTCGGTGAGAGGGGCTCGTCGGCTCAAGGATCTTGAGAAGGAATATTCCCGCCTTAAAAGAAGAGGCTTCTTGCCGAGCGGGACGTCGAGATCGACGTCGTGAAGGACCTCTTGTCAAAAAACGGGTGAAGGCGCGGCAACGCCGGGAGGCCGTGCGGAAGATGCACGAGAAAGGCCTTTCCCTGCGGCGTGGCCGCGGCCCTGACCGGACTCGAGCGGCCCAGCTTCTATTACCAGGCGCGTCCGCATTGCCTTCAAACAGCCGTCACATCTCTGCGGCGACAAACCTTTCCAGCACCGGGAGGAAAAGGAACATCATGGTGTCCTTGACCCATTGGAGGTATCGGGGGCTTTCCGGGTCGAGCTTCAGAAGGCGGGCCTCGGAACTGGCGGAGCCTAAGTAGTGGAGAATGAGGGCGTTGAAGCTTTCCAAAAACATGGTGGCCAAATCCTTGTCGAAAAGACCAGGGAGGTTTTTTTCGAAATCGGCCCGGGTTTCCGAAAGCAGGTCCGTGAGATTTTCATAACCCGGCACGCCTTGGGCGTCCTCCTGGGAAAAATTTTGGGTGATGATGCGGAAGGTTTCCGGGTGGCTACGGTAATGGCCGATGAAACGGTCCAGGTAGAGGGAAAGCCCCTCCCTGGGAGCGAGCGCGGTGACTTCCGCAAGCCAGGCCCGGTTTGCCTCCTTTAGCTTCGCGCACGCTTCTTGCGCCACGGCATCAAAGATGGCGGCCTTGCTGGGGAAATGGTAGCGGATGAGCCCATGATAAAAACCGCCCCGGGTGGCTATGCCGCGGATGCTGGCGGAGCGATAGGGGTGTTGGGAAAAAATCGCCCGGGCGGCGTGGAGGATCATTTCCCTGGTGTCGGCCGCGCGACTGTCGTGTTTGTTTTTCATGCTGTGCCCGTTGCTTTGTTCTCAAGGCGTTTGCGGGAACATACGATGAATTAGACGATCGTGCAACTTTTTTCTTGACAGGGCGCAGGGATTGGCCCAGGCTATTTACACGATTGTGTAATATCCGGCGAAAGCGTCGGCCCGGGAGGGCCCAGGAAGGATCGGGAACCCGGGCGACGGAAACAGGGGCCTTTTCAAGCAAACGGAAGGGGGAAGGAAGTGAGCGACATCCCAAAATACCAGGAAATGGGGAGCCTGTTGATGGACTCCCTCAAGCTGACCACCTATCCCGTCGCGGTCCGCATGATCCGGAAAGGGGAAGATTTTCCCCTGGGAACGATTTCTGCCAAGACGCTTTTCGGCGCCGAGGTCCCGGCCTGCCTGACCTACACCTGGTGCAGGCGTTCGGGAATCTCCTTTTCCCTCGAGGCGAGCGACATCGCCTGCAAGCCGATTGTTCTGTATTTCGGACTGGCGCGCCTTTCCGATCCGGATGATCTGCACCGGGCCTGGGAGCAGCATGGGGGGTACAAGTGCGATTTGGCGGCGGACAAGAAATCCAGGGAAAAAGATGTCTGTTTCCCTTTCGGAGAATTTCAAGGGATCGCCCTGTCACCCCTTCCGCAAACGCTGTTCGCACCGGACCTGGTCATGCTCTTCTGTTCTCCGCTGGCTCTTTCGCACCTGATCCTGGCGGCGACCTACGATGGGGAGTGCATCACGAGTCATTTCAACGGGATGGAGTCCAGCTGCAAGGAGGGAATTATCCGTACGCACAGGACCGGGGAGTGCCAGGTGGTCTGTCCGGGCATGGGAGACCGGGTCCTGGCGGGCGCACAGGATCACGAGATGATTTTTTCCATCCCGGAACACCGACTCGAAAACATCCTGGACTGCCTTTTCAAGGCGGGCAACAAGATCCAGCCGCCGCCCTTTGGTATGCCCCATTCCACCCCGACTCTCGGGGCGGGAAAAATCCTGGGCATGCCGGCCGAACCGGGCGTGTGGCCCTTGTTGCGAACCAAGCTCCAGGAAGAATGAAGACTTCGAAAAAGGCCCCCGAAAGGTACCCCGAGAGGGCGGCGGACCGGAGCGGGTTGAAAAGGCTGGGTTCCCTCTTTTGCTGGAATAAAGGGAACCAAGCCGTGTCGGCTTATTGCGAATCCATCAAGAGTGATGCGCGGACAACAGCGCTGAAGGGTCCAACTCAAAACATTCCATCGTGCGATGGATTCAAAGCAAACGAGGCCCCATGCTTTCCAAACAAGGCATCATCCAAAAGGCGCATGAACTGGATTTTGAGGACATCGGCTTCACCACGGCCGAGCCGTTCGAGTCCCAGAAGGAAATCCTGAAGGAAAGGGAAAAGGAATATGCCTGGGTCATGGCCTCGGGCCTGGACCTCCCGGCCGGTTGCGACCCCAAGAATATCCTCCCAACGGCCCGGACCGTCATCGTGCTCATGGAGGTGTATTTTCGAAAATCCTATCCAAAGTCCATGGAGCCCTTTTTCGGGAGGTGCTACCTGGACGACGACCGGGTGACCCAGGACGGCCTGGCGCCTCGCATCAAAGCTTTTCGCGATTTTCTGCGGGACCACGGAATCCGGTCCAAGGTGCCCTTTCACCTGCCCCACAGACTCGCCGCGGGCCGGGCGGGGATGGGCACTTTTGGCAAAAATTGCCTGTTCTACTCCAACAAGGTGGCGCGCCAAAGCTCCTGGGTGCTGCCCATCGCCGTGGTGGTGGACGCGGTTTTTGAACCCGGCGAGCCCACTCTTTCAGTGGGGTGCCCGGATTGGTGCAAGAACGCCTGCCTCACGGCCTGCCCCACGGGAGCGTTGAAGGGGCCCCGAAAGATCGACCCGCGCCTGTGCGTGAGCTACCTGACCTATTTCGGCTCCGCCCTGACCCCCCGGGAGCTGCGCGAGCCCATGGGATTGTACGTTTACGGCTGCGACCGATGCCAGAACGTCTGCCCCAGGAACTTGGCCTGGCTAGCGGCGGACCTGGCCCCCAACCCAAAAGTGGTGGAAAAGGCCCCGGATTTTGAGCTGCCCAAGCTGCTGCACATGGACCGGACCTACTTTGAGCAAAGCATCTGGCCCCACATGTTCTACATGTCAGCCAACGACATCTGGCGGTGGAAGATGAACACCGCCCGGGCCATGGGCAATACCCGGGACACGATCTACGTGCCCGACCTGAAGCGTACGCTGGAGGAAAACACCGACCAGCGGGTCCTCTCCATGTGCGCCTGGGCTCTGGGCAGGATCGGCGGACAAAAAGCCCGGGCCGCCCTGGAAGCTTTTGGCGGAAACGCGGAAGGGGAATTGGCCGGGGAAGTGGAATACGCACTAGCTATCTGCGGATAGGGTGAGCAAATCCGGATGGTTCAAGATGGGAAAGGAAAGAACATGGACGACAACAAGCCCTTTTTGATGCTGAACGCTTTGTGGTTCAAACCCGAAGGCGGGAGAGAGTCATACAACCGATACATGGCCGCCGTGGCGCCCATTCTGGAAAGCTTCGGCGGCCGGCCCCTGGTCGGGGGGGCGCCCTTTCAGGGGGTCATCGGAGAGTTTGACGCGGACCTGGTTTTTTTCGTGGAATACCCCAACTGGCAGACATTCCTGGATTTTGTCAGCAGCCCACGATACCAGGAAATTGGGCACTATCGAGAAGAAGCCATCACCAAATCCTTGCTCATCCGCTGCGAAAAGGTGTTTTAAACCCCACCCCCAATGCGTAGGCACGGGGTTATTTACGGAAACAGAAAGATCCCGGCAGGGACGGGGAACCGTCGAAGGCAAAATCTCCCGGACCTTGGCCAGGAATCAGCCAAGGTCCCCGGCGAGTTCAACCATGGAATTGGCCACTGGATTTTTGCCTTTCGGAATGGGGTTGAACCGATAGAGATTTTATACTGGGGTATTGGGGGAGGTGTCAAATGTAACTTGAATGGATTTGGGTGTGGTGAGAACCATTGTCAATTCTTCAGGGAACAAATCCCCCTGCCCATCCTCGATCGGAGATCGCCTCGCTTTCATCGGATTTTTGCCCCGAAATCTGCAAGGTTTTGGAAGGAAAACAACCCGAATCCTGCAGATTCCGTTACCACAAATATGTATTTTTATCAAGCAATTTCAATGGGTAAACGCTTTTTCATGACCGATTAAACAAAAAAGTACCCCCCCCCTCGCCTTTGCCAAATGGGGGAACCCGGCCCAGGCCGCTTCCGGTAACACCATTCCTTGGAAGCCAGGTACACCTCAGCCGAATAAGCCTTTTTTGATCGGTGTAATCGTTGGATTTTTTTACAAAAAAAGCCAACGAACGGCTCATGGCCGCCCGGGGGCTTTTTTTGTGGAGGATGCGGGACTATCCGAAGAAGGGGTTGTATTGCTTCTCCCGGCCGATGGTGGTGGCCGGGCCGTGGCCGGGGTAGACACGGGTGTCGTCGGGAAGGATGAAGAGTTTTTTCCGCACCGAGCGGATGAGGGTTTCGTGGTTTCCGCCGGGGAAGTCCGTGCGGCCGATGGAACCGGCGAACAGGGTGTCTCCCACAAAGGCCGCCCCGGGGAGAAGGAGGGCGATGCCTCCCGGCGAGTGGCCCGGGGTTTCCGTGACCGTGAGCTTGTGCTGGCCGAAGGCGATCTCATCCCCCTCGGCCAGGAAACGGTCCGCAGGCGGGGAGTTCTCCACGGCCATGCCCCACATGCGGGCCATGTCCGCCAGGTGGGCCAGCATGGGGGCGTCCGCCTTGTGGATCAAAAGCTCCGCCCCCGTGACCTCCTTGAGTTTGGCGTTGCCCCCCACGTGATCGAAGTGGCCGTGGGTGTTCACGATGGCCGTGACCGTAAGCTCTTCTTTGGCCAGTTCCATGAGGATGCGGTTGGGCTCGTCCCCCGGGTCCAGGACCACGGCGGTTTTCGTTTTTTTGCAGCTCAGGATGTAGCAGTTGGAGGCGATGGGCCCCACCACGAGTTCCTTGATGATCAAGACGGGTCTCTCCTTTTCTGGGGTCGCGGTTTTCCCGGCCCCGGGGTCACTCGTCCTTTTGAGTCCTCTTTTTGGCCTGCTCGATGATTTCCAGAAGCGAGGTCATCTTGGGCTTGGGACGCTTTTCATAAACAGCCCCGAAGTCCTCCGGGACCAGAATCCCCCGGAGGTGGGCCACCACGTCGAAGACCTCCCACCAGCAGTCGAAGACCATGAGGCAGGGCAGGCCCCTGTCCCCGGATTTCCGGCAATAGCCAAAGGGCACCGGGGAACCCAGCCTGGGGCAGCGCCGGACCAGTTCGTCCTTGGAGCGGGGGGGGGCAGCCAATGCATTCTCCCGGTTTTTTCCGGAACAGGGCCCCGCCAGGGCCTTCCAGCCACAGCGGGGCCTTGTTTTTCCGGGTTACCGGCTCTTGACGAGCTGGGGCTTGGGATAGTCCTTGAAGACCTCTTCGCTCTTTTCGAGTTCCTCGTCGGAGATCTCGAAATTTTGGAGATTCCCGGTGAAATATTTCTCATAGGCCGCCAGGTCCAGGAGTCCGTG